>Ga0098036_1000370_pt1 | contig 20028 bp, 30 predicted proteins | sample 4_EtaG_FD_77064 | JGI IMG/M metagenome (GOLD analysis project Ga0098036, IMG submission 77064) | Marine viral communities from the Subarctic Pacific Ocean - 4_ETSP_OMZ_AT15127 metaG | ecosystem: Environmental > Aquatic > Marine > Oceanic | place: Pacific Ocean | collected 2015-01-07 | reverse complement strand
TGAGTAGAGCTATCCGCAACTAATAAACAACCCATTGTATGTTCGTCATTGTTACCGGTGTGAATAAGAATATATTCAAAGCCAGGCACATCCTGGACGTGCAACATTCCCTTATGGAAATCAGCACCAAACTTGTCTATATAACGATTATGAAAACCACCTTCTGTGCGAAGCTTAACATCATAGGTGCCTTCTGGTATTCTTGTTTCAGCACTTACCTTCTCTTCTCTAAACTCATCTTCTAAAGTATAAGCAAGAAACTCTCTACCTTGTGGTCCATTCTCGCACAATATACCTAATGTACTATCTACTCCAGAAGAGTATCTCAGCACTTCTATGTTGCGCTCGTCATCTCTCACAATATCTATATCTTTACTTTCGGTAAAAAAGTTCATCATACAATAGCCTCTTCTCTTATATATGTCTCAGTATCTACTTTATATTTTTCTGCTTCATAAATTTTTGTTCTTATACCCGATGAACTATAATCGTGAAACCTATTTATATAGTGAATTTCATCACACAAAAATCTTCCAGTTATTTTCTTTTTCATTTCTGGTGTATCATAATCTGAGCCTAAGAAGCGAATATCAGGTTTATAGAAATACAATAAATTTAAAAGCTCGCTTTCATTCTTATATGGTGCAATTTCATCTACATATGATATAGACTTTAATACAAGAAACCTCTCATTTAAACTCATTATGGGACTATTTTTATCTTGTCTTTCCCATACTGGATTCTCATGCAACCCTACCACTAAGTAGTTACAATTGTCTTTACATTCATTCAGCATCATAGCATAACCAGGATGATAAATGTCAAACGTGCTTGCTATAAAACCTGTCTTATTTTGCATCATCATTCCTTTGTATTATATACTCTAAATACCATTGAGCTTTTTTAATATCTTCTATATAATTTTCTTTATGTTTTGCTCGCAGAATGTATTTTAAAGCATTACCTAAACAAAAACCTTCTGTAAAACCTGCGTCATCAATAACATCCATTACTTCATACTTACCACTATTATAGTGATCGGGATGGTTAACTTTTTCTTTCACCTACTCCATTGCTCCCTGCCAATGACCTTGCTGTTGCAACCAATCTTCTAATTCTGAGCCACCAACATCAGCCAGCATCTCTCCATCAAACTCTACACAAGGGGATAAGGGTTGATTGCTTTTAGCAACCATCTCAGCATAATTAGTTGCGTCATTAATTAGTTTTGTTTCGTAAGGGATATTATATCTAGATAACACTTCCCTAACGCCAGCACTCCATCCACAAGTTTCTTTAAGATAAGCTGTTACTTTCATATTTAATTCCTATTTAAAAAATAATCTGCATTTATTTTAGTAAAATGTTCCCACTCTTCTGGTAGATCTTCTTCGGTAAAGATTGCCTCTACTGGACATTCTGGCTCACAAGCACCACAATCAATACATTCATCGGGATCAATAAACAACTGATTAACATCTTCGCCATCAATCGGGTGTATGCAATCAACCGGACAAACCTCTACACAAGCCTTATCTTTTACATCTATACAGGGTTGTGCTATCACGTATGTCATTCTTTCTCACCTTAATAAAAAGTTAATAAATAAATCATCTATGTTTTTATTCTTATTTGGGGGTGCCCCAATCTTCATTACATTAACCTTTGGTACTTCTTTTTTTGGCTTCGTTAAATATAAAATATCTTGACTCAGGCAAAATGAAGCTATTACTGCAAAAACAATTTTACCTAACCATCTCACCTCTTCTCTCCTTTCTTATTCAATTAAAGTTTTTTTCACATCACCCCAAGTTTTCGTTCCTACATGCACTGGTGCGTCAGGCGGTTGTCTTTGACTTTGTGTCGCGACAATTTTTGCAGGGGCTTGCGGTGGTGTTTGATTACTAAAGCCATCATAAAATAAAGTATCATCATGTGTTGTATACATCCAATAACCATATCCTGGCATTAGATGTTCTTGTCTTGCTAGCATATCCTTATACTGATAGTTATGACGATCCCACCCCCAAATGGAGTCAATAGTTTGGTGAGAGTACACTAACAACAATGGATGAATTTCTTCTTCTAAAGGTGAAACAATATTCCACCCTTCATATAAAATATGTATTCTTTTTTCCGATGCGTTTCCTTGTTGTATAAGAGGTGCATCTACAAAAGACTTCAGCCAAAAACCCTCACCTATCACAAAACTATCTGCTATTGCATATCCAGTTGAATGAAAATACCAAACTCTATCATTTAAAGCAGCATACATTATAGCATCATATCCACTACTAACAATACTATCATTAACCACATAGGGTTGCAAAGAAAAACCAAGCAAATTCCATCCTTCATACATTATAGGTATGATGGTTTTAACTTCATCATGGTCACCATGAGCCGACATAGTAGTTAGTAATAATATTGCAATTACTAAAATTTTCTTCATTAACTCTTCTCTGTACCGCTCTTACCTTTTATCTTCTCAATACTTCTACCAGCAAAGTAAGCACCATAGACGGTAAGTAATAGGGTTTGATAGATAGGTTTGTAAGCATCGCCAATGGAAAACTCTCCAATGTTACCATCTGTAACAGATAGGATAGCAAACACCGAAGTAAGAAATATAAGGGTTATCGGCCTTATGTTGGCCGCTAACCAATTGCCGCTTTTCATGTCTGCGTTCCATCTTTCAGTTACTTCCTTCTGTGCATCTGCTTCGGCCCTTACGAATAGTTCTTCTAGTTTTTGTTTAGCAGCAGCTTTCTCTTCACCACTCGTTACTAACTCATCTAAAATTTTACCAGCTTCGGGTAAAAGCTTACCAGCTAATCCGGTTAATACACCTATCATTCTTGCTCCTCATCAGAAATTTCTGTATCATCTTGTTTATGTGATTCTGATATTTTTGCATCAATACGATGAAGAATAGGTGCATAAATAAAATACTTAAGAATTGTTCCGTAAAGAGCGGTTAACAAACAAACAGCCATTGCCGGACCAATCTTTGCTGGATCATCCAGATTCGCCAGCATCAACACCAAACCAATCAAAACCCCCACTACACCAGCACTCATGCTATAACGACCGGCCATAAAAACAGTATAGGAGGCATCGTGAAGTTCATCGGGCAAAACATCCTTGCGTGTAAGTAAAGATAGTAACGACACTATCTTATTTCCAGACGCTAGTAAAGCAAAAAAAGTTAAACCTAAAACAATAACTAATGATGGTACATTAACAAAAACTAATGGGTTTTCCATCGCTAGAGCCATCACCAAAAACATACCTAAAAATCCACTTATTCGTTTTATCATAACACTTCTCCTCTATTCTAATTCTATGCTGTCTCCATTATAATTATATGTCTGCAATATCTTTGCTACAATTCCACTTCTTACACAATCTTCTTTACTAAACTTCATATACTCCACACCGTCAATACTTTTAAGACGCTGCCATATATCATAAAACCCACTCTTCGTATAATTATCACCATACTTATCACATTGACTTAAGTCACCTTGTATTAAGAGTTTGCTACTATCATGTATTCTAGTCAATAAAGTTTTTATTTGTAATGGCGATATGTTTTGTGCCTCATCTAATATAATATACATTCGGTCTAAATTCAACCCACGCATATGATTTATTACACGAAACTCTATCTTACCATCTTCAATAAACTTTTTAGTTTGATCCTTTCCGATAATCTGATTAAGTATCCATATAGCACTTTCATTATATAGAGTTATTTTATCCATTATAGTGCCAGGCAAAAAACCTAGCGCATCTTCTTTACCTACATCAACTGTAGGATTTATTATACATAATTTTGAGTAGCTATTCCCCCTCTTCAAAATGTCTTCAACTGCTTTTTGTAAACTTATATATGTTTTTCCTGTACCTGCCATACCATGACATAAAACTATTTGTGACTTATTATCTCCTATAAGATTATAATATTCCTTTTGGCTATCTGTTTGAAACTCAATGGGCCTTACAAATTTGGGAATAGTAGATGCCAAATTAACTCTCCTATAAAATTTTGATGCTGCTGTACCCCCTCTCATTCTTATGAATACTTAGAACATTGTTAGTAATATCTTGCATACTTTCAATGTGAGAAATTATAAGAACATTCTCAAACTTACTTTTGAGGTATAACAACAATTGATTCATATGATTAATGTTTTCAGAGTCAAGGGTGCCAAAGCCTTCATCAATTACAAAGAGGTTGCAAGTGGGTAAAAGACTAATATTTGATAATGCAGAACGGATTGTTAAAGCTGTCAAAGTTTTCTCCATACCAGACCCCAACTCAACTCTACGGCGCGAGGTGCCGTCATCAATAAATATACTCAAGTCGTGAGCTTCGGTATCAACTTCAAGAGAAACTTCAAAGTTTGTTATGTTAGACAAAACCTTTCGTATTTCATTGTTAATCAAGGGTACAGCCTTATTCATAATCATTAGAGGTATGCCATCGCTACCAAACGCATCCATCAATAATTGATGAGTACTATACTTTTTTTCTATTTCTTTTAGCACTTCAATATTACCATCAAGATCCATAATCTTTTGACTTAAAGCACCAAGATTACTATTTTCTTTAGTATGGTTATTATTGTTATCGCGAAGTTTAATGTCTATGTCAGCTATTTTACCATCAACATTTTTTATCTTTACATCTACAGCTACATTATGTTTAATAGAGTTTTCGTTCTCCTTGTAAGTCTTCTCTTCATCTTTATAAAATGACAACTTATTTCTTTCTAACTCTAACTGAAGTTTTATATTTTCAAAAACAATTTCTAAGTTTTCTAATTTAGACTTTAGTTCACCAACTTCTTTTTGATATTTTTCATATAATTTTTCATCTTCCGGAAAATCAGAATGCTTGTTAAGCTCTTCGCCCAAGCGCTTCTTCTCTGCTAAAGCATTCTCCACCCACTTTCTTTCTTCTACTAACTGCCCCCTTGCCACGAAAGCGCCAGTAAGAAATGAACATTTTTTGCAAGTTTCATTTGTCTCAAACCAATCATGCTTATTAAGAATAGACGATTGTTTTTCATAAGTATTAACCATCTGACTTTTTAAATCATACTCTGATTTAAGCTTATTATGACTTTCAACTGTATTATAGTAAATGTTTTTTCTATCTTCAAAAACACCTTTTTCATTTATCTTAAACAACTCATCTACCCTATGTTGATGGCGAGACATCAAATCAACTTTTAACTTCTGATTAGTCTCCCAACTTTCTTCTAACTTTTCTATTGACTTATTAGATTTATTTATATCTTTTTCAATAGAATTTATTGACCTTAGCCCATCATACGTAGGATGCAATGACTTAACTAATACATCTCTGCTTTTTTCATTCTTAGAAACATCTTCCTCTAAACCTTGTCTCTCTTTATTCAATACTTTTATCTTGTCAGCAGTTTTCTTCAACCTTTCTTCATACTGACTAAGAATAGATGGATAATCATTTTGTTGATACTCTTTTAGAATGGTACGAATAGAGGCTGTCTCATCTTTTATAGACTTTTGTAAATCATCAATAACATTTAGGCCGAGGAAACGAGCTAGCAAATCTTTTCTATTTGTTTGACCATGATCAATAAATCGTGTAATATCAAACTGTTGACTAAACGTAGTCATAGTGTGTTCTTCATATGAACCAAGCAGATTGCGTATTGCTGCTTCGGTTTCTCTAACATTAGCTTCACCACTAATGTTAACCTTATCACCATGCACAATTTGATAAAGTTCTACTTTATTGTTTGCACGATTTGGATTTCTTTTATTCCTCTTGAAGACTCTTTCAATTACATACTTTTGATTATCTACCGAAAACTCTATCTCAATAGAGCCTTCGTTCTGATTCTTATGAATAACATCAGCTACATTTCTACCACCAGTTCTGTTGCTACTATTGAAAAATCCTTGTAAAATAGTATATAGAATACTAGACTTACCAGAAGCGTTGGCTGAAAATATACCTGTTAACCCCTTCATCTTATCAAAGTTAATAATGTTGTTAGGTCCATAAGAGAACACATTATCAAACAAAACTTTATGTATCACCCACTTTCTACCTTTGTATGTATCATAATCTTCAGTAGTGCAAGTGTCATAAAAATCTTTATGGATGGCAATTATTTCATTTACTTCTTGCTCAGAAATGGTGGGGCGCTTTGCAAAATATTGTTTAAGTAAATCTTGTTGAGTTTTTAAATCAGTAACATTTTCTGCCTTGCCTGACAGAGATAGGTCATCAACTGTGGATTGAACATCAACCTCAATAAATAAACCCTCTGGCTTATACTTATTTTTTATAACTGATTCTACGTGTTTGGCAGTAGTAACATTGTAATCATCAGTGTTGAGAAGAATGCGTACATAAGGCTTGGTAGGTAGTTCAAATTCAATGTTTTCTATATTATCAATAGCGTCTTGATCTAACCTAAAAGTTTTAAACCCCCAATCATTTGCAATCTCTATAAACATACACTTCTTTTGATCCAAATCCCAAAGAAGAAAACCTTTCTCTATCTCTTCACCAAAGTTCTGTTGAATCAAAGAACCTGCATATGCAACCTTAATCTTTCCATTATCATCTAATATCATTGGTTGCCGTGAATGAATATCTCCCAACATACCAAAATCATAATTGCGAAATATACTCTTATCATTGTCGCTTTCAATACGATGGCTTGCACTTGTGCGACTACCATCAATTGCACCATGATAAAGTGCTACATAGTTCTTCCCATCTTGTCTATCAAAATCAATAGGCCACTGATGTTTAGTATCTTGTTGTGCAAAAATACCATACACCAATCCATCTGTAACCTCATACAAACCACTTTCTTCATACAGATTTATAGGCTTACCATTGTTCTTTAATAAAGATACAATAGGAGATAAGCTATCTAATCTGTTATGTTGATTAATAACACAATCATGGTTCCCAAGTATTAAATCAACTGGCACAATATCACTTAGCCTATCCAAATACTCACTTGCTAGCTGCACCGCTTCAGGCGATAAATCTGTTTTGTTATGCAGTAAATCACCTGCTAAAACAATTCTATCAATTGGGAGTGACTCTAAACTAGCAACCAAATTATCTAAAACTATTTTGTATTCTTCATGCCTTCTTGTTTTCCGAATATGTATATCACTTAGATGTGCTATTAGCATTAACTAAATAACCTTTCTTTAATTTGATCTTCAAACGTAAAACTTTTTACACTTCCACTTGTTACTATCTCTTCAAATTTATCGGACCCCATCTCTGCTATATCTCTTTCTTCACTCTTCCAATCCACATACGTAACGGGAATGTTATACTTAACTAATTCGTTAATCATTTTAAACATTTTCTTTTTAGCGTCTGCGTCTAAAGCTATAATAACGTGTGTGTTATTTTCTAAGAGTCTTTTAAACAATAATGACCCACTACCTACATTGCTTCCAAGAATCGGCACAGCGTTCTTACGAGATAATATAGCATCAAATATTCCCTCTACAATATACAAAGGTTTATCCCATTCAACTAAATGCTCATTGAATATAACATCTCTTTTGGAGGCCGCCGCATTTTTATATTTGTAACTTTCATGTGGCTGAATAGTTCTTGCCACATAATAATTTAAACCATGCTCTCTATCATAAGATGGAAATAATATTCTCTGATCACTGACGCTATAATGAATATCATATTTTAGAATATCTTCTTTGGTCACCCCTCTCTTTTGCAGATACTCTACGGCTGGCTTATAGAAAGCTTTTTCTATATTACGAAAAAGATTTTCATACCTCTTGGGCAATATTAATTTAGAAGACGTTTTTTCTTTTATCTCTGTACCAAAAAGATTATCTATATCTTCTATATTCTTTTTTACACCTTCACTAAAAATCTTTTTATATTGGGGAAGTATTGTAGCGCCAGCTAATTTCAATAGATATAAAAAACTTTTACCTTTGATCCCACAATGCCAACAATTAAATACAGACTTCTCTATATTAATAGTCATTTTGTGATTATGATGATGGCAAGATGGGCATTCAAAATAATGATTTGCACCGGCCATTGTTTTATAGTTTCCAAGATGTTGCGAAATAATATCTATCTTATTCACTTCTATATTCCTTCAAATAAAATTTTAACATACATATAATATAACTAATTTTTATGATTATGTCAAGGCTTTTTTATTAAAAAGGTAATAATTCTTCTTCAATAATGGGAGGTGGGCTTAACTCTACTTCTATTTGAGGTGGAAATATTTCTGCCGCTCTTGCTCTGGCAACTACTATTGCATCACTTACATCATATGCTTCTTTAGCAAACTCACTCTTCGTTTTCATCAAAGGTAAAAGCTCTTTTACTTCGGGATGAAGCTCGCATATTCTTCTTAGGATAAAATCTTTTGACTTTGTACCACGCGGCACTTTACACTCAGCTAAGTTTCTTGCTCTTATTACATTCATCATAGTAGGAGCCTTACCTAACATCTCATAACATTTACGTTGTATTATGGCGTTAAATGCAGCAAGAGTGATTATAGTTTTTATATTGGATTTACCAGAGATAAACTTTGTAATGATGTCTTCTATTACTACTTCAGTTATTTTATCAGTATTTTCGCTTAAGGTATCTAGAACCTCAAACATTGTGTTAACTTTTTCGTGTATATCTTTTTTATTTTTTAACGCTACATGACCTGCAGTTTCTAATTTGTTTTCATTAAGGTTCCATATGGCATAGCCAGTGCAGAAGGTACTAACATCTAATGCTAGCAAATACCCCTCTGCACTGGATTCCATATCAATCTACCAAGACTTACTTATGATTAAGTAAGGTGTCTCTGTATCTGGATTATAGATGAATGAAGCACCATAACCGGCTTCTGTCTCAACACCTACGCCAACATTGACAAGGGCAAAGTCACTACCTTCAGCAACATAGCCACCATCACCAGCACCAACGAACAAGTTGAACTCATCCAACGTGTAGCCAAGCTCTATGTATGTATCATCCTTAACAGCATCGCCATTAACGAATCTACCTACAAATAAATCAACTCCGGCATACGAAGTAGAAAGACCTACTTCAATATCGTGGCTGTCGGCATCAAGAAAAGGGCCGTCATAGTAATAAGAAGTAACACCAATAGAGGCATACTCACCAATTTCCTGCGAAACAGTAATATCAATCTCTGTTGCACCGGTAGTAATTGGGGTTTGGCCCCATAATTCTATACTGGTTGTACCAATATTAGAATCAAAAGGAACACTAACAGTAGGTTGAACAGATAAGTTATCCGATCCAGCTGTACCTCTCCATACGTGGCGACTAAAAAGATCAACTCCTACTTCAGTTTCACCAAAGGTTGGCGTTACACTAACAAGCAGTGCAAACAAAATTGCACATTTTGCAATAAACTTCGTCATACAATATCCTCCTTTTATAAGGGAAAATGTTTGCTACATTAACATTTTGACATTCACACTTTTTTGTTGAGTTGTGGAAACTCAACAATACTCTGATCATCTTCTTTTTGATCATTTTCTTTTTCACCATCAGATTCAGGCATAAACCGTTTGGGTGCGATTCCTTCCTTATCTAAAAGATCAAGAATATCATTTGCGTTAACAGAATCTTTGCTTTCTGATTCTAAGTCTAATAGTTTATGAGAGGCAGTAATCATCTTGATAAGATTTTCAGTAGCCTTATGTGCAGAATCTAAATACGGATGGGGTTTATCTCCCGACATAAAAAGATCTTCACTGTCACCTACCATTTCCCTAAATCTTTTAAAGGTAGCCATAGCTTCTTCTCTTTCCTCAAGAGATTGTTTAAAGATAACATTAAATATCTCATCAAGGCTCTTACCTTCAAATAAACTTATATCTTTTAGTTTATCAAGACTCATCTTCTACACCTTCACCTAATGTGTTAAATTTATAACTCTCGTCCAATTGTTGTAAATAGTATTCTATATCTTGTAACTGATTAATAAAATCTCTTATTACAGGATCGTCACTATAAATTTCCCGCGATAAAACACCTCTAATACTATCTCCTAATGTTGCAAACCTTCCGTACATATCTCCATACATATCTTCATAAAAGCTAAGTCGATTAATTGACTTGTATAGAACTATTCCTAGGCTCGCAGTTAGTATAATAAATAGTGCTATTAATATCTCAAACATCACATTTCATCATCATAAGGGTAGTCACTTACAAGCTCTCCTTTGTTATATAGATACCAAAACCATAACCCACCAACTATGGCACTTATAGTAAAGATAGATAGAACCCAATAAACCATATTACTTATCTTTATACCTTTCTAAGGCGAGCAAAGAATCTTCTGCTTCCGCTAGCCTTCCTACCCACTTATTAATTTCTCCAAGAATATCGCTGTGTTCACCTATACCCACTGAATTATGGAAATAAGTATCTAAGACAGCTTCTGCTTCTATCTTCTTTGCTTCAAAATGCATGATTGAGGCGGCTATATACTTATTGGTCATTTTTCTTTCCCTTCTTCTTAGATTTCTTATCAACATCTTTTTCTTTTTTATCAATATCTCTAACTTCAGTTTTCCACTTCTCCTTACCAATATAAGCCCAGTTGCCAGTCTTTACTAACTCCTGCGCTTTATCATCGCCAACTCGGCGAATCCACGATGTTTCATTTAATTGGATTATTGTCTTCATAGGCATTGCCTCCAACGATTAGATGTTTTACTACTATAAGAAAAAACGTAAGGTTTATAAACTATTTAATAATTCATAATCAATAACTCTTGACCTATACTTTGAGCTTGACCTTCCTTAGCACCAGAAGCTTTCACAAACTCTTTCTTTTCCCATTTAAATTCATTCGGTGGGTACATTCCACTTAGCTCTGGAAAGTCATAATAAGATAAAGAAAACATTCCTTGCATGTTGTGCAAACATTCTTGTAGTTGAAAGTGCTGTTCTCTACCAAAACCATGTAAGCTGTAATAATCTTCAGTTTGCCAATAGGGAGGGTCGCAATAGAAATATGTATGAGGGGAATCATATTTTTCTATTACTTGCTCAAAGGAAAGATTTTCACAAGTAGTAATGTTTTTAAGCCTACGTATGTTGTCTTCATCATTTAACTTCTTGTGGAAGGCAGCAAACTTAGAGCTGTTCTTTTTTGAGTCATCTGTAAAAGTAGCCTCAACAGCAGAAGCACCAGAGAAACAATTAGTAAGAAGATATACATACTGCATGGCAGCCATTTGATCTTTTTTACCAGCCTTTATTTTTTCTCCAAACTTCTCACTTATCTGACTATTAATTTCAACTCTTCGTTTTCGTGCAAACTCTAATGTTTCATTTAAGCTTTTGCGTTCTTTCTTAACAATAGACTTATCTTCTAACACCTCTCTCAGCTTTTTAATAGCAAAGGTAGTAGCAAACATATCTTCTTTACACTGATTAAAGTATTGACGACATTCATCAAGTGGGCTTTTATTCTCTCCCGATTGTAATGGAGGATTCTTCTCATCAATAAATTTGCTGAATTGTTTGGGGTTAGATGCGCACCTATAAAGATTCGTCATATAGGGATTCGCATCCGAATATATGTGTTGCTTTGTTGCCAGAGGATTATCCATATCACTTTTCATATAAACCCAAAAAGCTCCACCGAAAACCTCAACATAAGTCTCTATGCCCTTTGGAATAAAACTATGTATCCAAGGAGCCATTCTCTGTTTTCCACCAATGTACGGCAGCACTATATCACCTCTTCTTTTTTAATGTAACCAATTTTGTAACCAATTATTTTTCTTCGTCTTTATCTTTCTCATCAAACATACTTAATATATCATCCATAGAATGTAAACTCTGTGGCTCGGGTTTTTCTCTTTCTTTTTTAATTTGACTTAGCCTTTCTTTTTGTTCTTTCGTTAGCCCCTTATCTAATATCTCTTTAAACTCTTCATCGGGAGCGAAACTAATAAACTCTTCACCCTCTTCAAAATCATTTAGATTTTCAAGCACTTCAATATATTCTTCTAGATCACCAATGTGATGCAAAAGTCTTTCTTGTTTTTCCATAAGATCAGAAATTATATTTATTAGTTTGCTAGCATTATCCATCTTGGATTTTCTACTCATGTCATTCTCCCTAATCACTAAACATCGTTTCTAAATCAAAATTACCTAATGGCTTTTCTAGCTTCAAATCTTTTAACTTATCATTCTCCACAATTAATTTAGTACCTCCAGCAACAAACTTTTTGCCGCTGTTGTCGTTCTTAATAGTATAAAGGTAAAAAGTTGTCTTCCACATTGATACTCTAACTATTCTGCCTGGTCTACCATCCAAAATAATAATGTCATCATTATTATAATCATTGCCAACAAAAACAAGAAGCCCTGCTAATACTGATTCTATTGTTGTTTTAAAAAAAAGTATTACCAACGCCGCTAAAAACATCCATCCGTATTCGCCCAACAAAACACTTATGTTACTCTGTATAACATTTTCTATTTGTTGTGCGTTTGCCACTTCCATCTAACTTCTCCAACTGGTATAGTTTTTGTTTATTACTTAGTGGGTTAAATAATATACCAATAGAAGGTTTTGATAGGTTTTTATTTCCTATTCTCCTTAATTAGAGAGGAAATATTTTCTTTCACTTGATTATATTCTTCAATCAACTCTTTTTCTTTTATACGTAACATCGTATACCCTTCTTTTTTTGCTAACCAATTTTTAGTGAGATCATTTTTTTTAGCCATCATGTTTGCATAGCTTGCCTTACTTCCTACATCACCATGCCAATATGCCCCATCTACCTCTATTAGTATATTATAATCTATTAAATTAAAATCATAATATCTCCACCCCTGCATATATTTTAAAGGCTTTTCTCTTTCATATTCTATTTTTAAATCGTCTAACATATCAGCAACCATTCGCTCTAGATTAGACATTTCTCTTTTAGCTCTATTCATCGGTGGATATTTTTGAGAATCGCTAAGCTTTTGCCTTAACCTCTTTACTTTATTTTTATTATACTTTGGTTTTTTCTTAGGCATTTAAATTCTTCCATCTTTACCACTCTTATTCCTACGTCAGCACCTTCTTGTCGTACATAAGCTATAACATTGTCATCAACATATTGTCCAATAACCAGATCAAGTTGTCTCATAGAATGAGCATCAACATATTTATCCCATATATTTAACACCCCAACTCCTAATCCAATACTTTCTTGTCTGGTTAATGGCATTACTTAGCCCTTTCCATAACTTCTTTCCAAGCATCTTCATCTTCTTTAACTCTTTCTTCCAATTTTACAATACGTTCCTTTAACATTTCAACTTCCACCTGTTGATTCTTTGAATAATTTCTATACTCAACCATTAATTTTTCTGTATCAACCATTCTTTTATGAATAGCAAATAAAACTTCATGCGGTTCTGCTTCTGCTGCCATATCAACTTTATCGGGCGTTAGAATATTACTCATTTTTTTCAAACCTTTCTCTAAAATAAGATAGCATATTTGTTATAATTTCATTTTCTGATTGCTTTTCCTTATCAACAGGCTTTTTCAATGATTGTTGATCTTCTATTTTTTTACGACCATCAGCTATATCTTGTGACCAACTACTAGTTTTTTTTTCTTTATCATCTATCCCTTCGGTTACTAACTCAGCAGAGTTTAGGTATGAGGCATTCAGAAGGGATATATCAGCATTAAGTTTTTCTATTAGCTTTAAAATATTAAAACAACGAGAATTACCTAATATCGTAGAAATCTCATCTTGCGATAAAGCTATATGTGTACTCTTATCCAACGCTGATACCGCTGATTTTATCATATCTATTTCACCTAACAAACTTATAAAAACATCTAAATCTTTAGATATAGAATCCTTATTCATCAGATCCCTCTTCTTCTAATACAATCAATTTAATATCTTCTAGTTGACCAGCAGAATTAAACTTGATGTCAATGTCATAATTGCTTACTAGACGAGCGATATTACCTTTAGACTTATCATAAAGATAATAAAGCATTCTGTTAAAACCTTCATCACTTTCATCTTTCATTGATGCATCATAAACAGAGTTAACCACAACCCAATTTTTAAAGGTACCATCTTTTGTTAAATCTTCATCAGTAAGGCCTTGTGGAATCTGCTCTCGCAATTTTTGGGATAATTGTATTAAATTTTCCCTTATATATTCCACTCTATATTTTAGCCTATCTTCTTCAACATCTACAATTTCTTCTACTTGCTCAATCATAAAAACTCCTTTATTAAAAAAGGTTAGCTACATCTATTCTTAAATTAATGTTGGATAAAAACCTTTGTGGGAGATAATCCAACTTAAAAATATTCGTAGCTAACCCCATATATTTTATAACCCATCTGATTCCGAAATACTACCACCCATATTATCCGGACATAAAACGTATCTTTTTAATTCCTTATCAATCTCATAAATAGATAACTCTTTATTTTCTTCATCAGTATCTAATGAAATTAAATCACCCTTTTCTACTCCATCATAACATTGCATAATATAAGGTATATTAAGTGGAATGAAAAAGTCACGATCATTAGGATTTACTATTACTGTTTCTATAGGCGATTTTATTAATTGTTGAGTTAGCATATCTGGACCCATAGAAATTGAGGCAGTCATATTGTTCTGCATTATTTCACTTATTTTTTGTAACGACATATTAACCAACACCACTTTTGGGCCAAAACTTCTATTAATTTGCCTTATAATGCTGCGGCGATTAATATAATTGTAAGCAATATACTCATCAGTAAAAGCTACAATAGCTTTTTCTTCATTACTTAATGTGACCGTATAAAGTTGGTTGCCATCTACATTTCCAACAAACCACATATAAAATTCATTTTTAATAAGCCTATTTAAAACTATTTGAGCAGCTAATCTTCCAGGCTTACTTTCTATTTCTTCAATAGAAAACTTTCTTAAATCTGGCTTTAAAGGCTCCATAAAATCTCTCCGTTGACATAATAAATATCAACTTGCATTAGTATAACTCTTCTTGTAACTTTAATAGATTATCCTCACTCAATAAACTATTTCTATCCCATGCTAAACTTCTACCAAAATTATCCGATTGGAGCTTCACAGCGATGATTTTACCTGGTATTAAATCGTCTTCACAATACTGTAGCTTGTTATGCCACACTCTAAAACTACTACCATCTTCTGCTCTAACATTTGCATACGGCTTTCCCTTCTTAGTTTTTAACATTTCTACCGTACTAATCTTTGTCCAGAAGTGTGGGGAGTTTTCTTCCTCTTCGTTGTAATCAGATATATGGGCTAGTTCTAAATTACCAACAACTTGTTTCATCAACGCTATTCTCTCAGCGTTTTCCGAAACTCTAAACCCAATGTTCTCTAACTCAAAAGCAATCAATTCCTTTTCAGTATACTCTTCTTCTACGTTAATATGAAAAACATCCATAATCTTTCCCACCTTCTTACTATTAAGAAGATCGTCAAAAACAATATCTTCATCATCAAATATTTTAACCATCAACTCCTTAAAGTTCTTCTTAGTCTGCAAAGAGAATTGATTAAACACATCAGTAATATCGCATAGCGCCTTTCTACTTAACTTCATTCCGCACAGAATCAACCCATCAAACAAACCCAACTTGATAAGTATTTGCATTGCATTGTGTGGAATCATCTTAAGCTCTATATTGTCAGTATAAAACTCTGTAAAGTCTAACCATCCACCACTAGGTCTATTCTTTTCTATCTTGTTTAGTACACTATCGCCCAAACCTTTTATATTCTTTACACCGATAGTAATGTTTTCCTTATCAACTGAGAAACCCTTTGAGAAAGTATTTATATCACCCAAACTAACTACTGGCTCACCTAACAACCTTCTCCCCATTGTTAATCCTAAGGCAATCTCTTCATGCTCACCCAAGTGATCATTTAACATTACTTCCGTAAACTCTGCCGGATGCTTTGCCTTAAAGTAAGTAGTCCAATAAGCTAAGATACTATAACTAATCGCATGAGACTTGTTAAACAAATAACCTGCGTTGTCAATCAGCTTCTTGGCTACCGCTCGTGTTTCATCTACCGACAAAACCATCTTGTCGGGATGAGCAAACAAGTGTTCTTCCAAATACTCATTACACTTTTTATGATCCATACTTTCAGCTATCTTTCTCAGAATATCGCCTTGACCAAAATTAAGGCCAAGCAAATTAAACATCTGAATAAATTGCTCTTGGTAGATCATAATGTTTTCAGTTGGTTTAAGAATATCATCAAACAACGGATGATGGTCATTAGTAGATTCTTCTTGACCATTCCTTCTACGAAGGAACGCTTCAGTAGCTCCCAACTTAATAACGCCAGGACGATAGATCGCATTCACCGCGGCAATGTCTTCTACGTTTCGTGGTACCATCTTCTGTAAACAACGAGTTATGTTTGCTCCCCCAAACTGAAACACCCCATATGTATCACCTTCGCATAACAAATCATATGCTTTGTCATAATACTTTTGTTCTTCTTCATCTAACAAATCTCTATCAATCGGCATCGTATATATATCTTCAATAGACATGTCAACCTTTTTCATCACTTCCATAATCACTGACAAAGTAGAAAGACCTAACATATCAATCTTAAGAAACTTCATCTTTGCTAGCTCATCAATCTGCCATTCTGTAACCAAATCACCTTCTTTTGATTTACGTAACGGCATCACATCATATAATGGTTGTGACGATATAATAACACCACCACCTGCGATAGTTTGATTTCTGAGATTGCCGATCAAGGTATCAATAGTTGTAATGAAATCTTCAGCTTCTTTTGACTCTAACGAAGATATAAACTCTCTTACCTCTTTATTGCTATTCATCAAATCAGTAAAAGTTGTTAGGTCTTTGTTTAATGAAATATGACCGCTAATCGTTTTCGCAATCTTGTTAGAAAGTTTGAAGTCAATGCCTTTATCTTTCGCCAAGTCACGAAACAAAGTATTAACAGAATAACGGGAATAGGCACACACAGAAGCAATATTAGCATCGCCCCATTTGGAGGCCACATAATTTTTAACATCCGGTCTACGGTTGTCTTGAAAATCATTGTCAATGTCTGGCTCCTTGATTCTTTCGGGATTCATAAACCGCTCAAAGAATAAGTCATATTTTATAGGGTTCAAATGTGTAATACCCAATAGCCAACAAATTAACGAACCACTTGCGCTGCCACGGCCAGGTGACATAAGTATATCATTCTCATATGCCCATTGTGTAAAATCATTTGTAATAAGAAAATAATCTACATAACCTTTATCTGCAATCAAATCCAACTCTGTTTTCAACCTATCTATATACAATGGAATTTCATCTTCGGGAATAAGATTACTCTTTACCTTACTCTCCATACCCTTTTTTAATAGGTCTAAAATATAGGCTTTACTGTCATTAAATCCACTTGGCACACTAAACTTGGGTTCCTTTAAGGTATCAACATCAAGCTGCGCATTACACCGATTAGCTATGGTTTTTGTAGATTCTATTCCTTCATACAAATACTCATCAGCAATCAGATCTCCCATACCGGAGTCATACCACTTTTGTATCATCTCTTCTTCTGTGGCAAAGTGTAACTTATCTATACCTGCTTCATCAAACTTACCATCAGTATTAAGCCGCCACAAGAAGTTGTGAGTTTCATGGTGATCTTGTTCCACATAATGTACATCATTTGCCAACAAACATTTTACATCATAATTCTTTCTAAACATTTCAATAAGTACTTGATTATATTCTCGCTGAATATCTAAAGCGTGTGGATGTAACTCAATAAAGAATCTATCCTTACCAAATATCTCAAGCATATCTTCAAACCACACACTCATATCATCTATCTTTTTGCTTTGCAACATTCTTGCCATAGGGGAAATTACACAAGTAGTTGTTGCAATAACACCTTTGTTATACTTTCTCAACAAAGGAATATCTATAGTTGGCTTACCATAAAATCCAGACATATTCGCATGGTAATTGAGCCTATATATATTCTCCAACCCTTCATTTGTTTCTGCTAGTAACAATAAATGTGACTTACGAAGTCGTAGCTTGTTAGCTTCTCTTATTTCTGTAGGTGTAAGCCCATCCTTTTCTTCATCAGTAAGACCTCGTAAAGTATGGTCTGCTGTAAAGTAAAATTCATTCCCATATATGATATGGGTGTCAGTTGATTCACCAGCTTGATGAAAAGCAAAATGACTGGCACATGAACCATGCTCTGTAATCGCTAACGCTTTCTGCCCTATGTTTGCTGCTTTTTCACAGTAATCTGCTGGCTTTCCCACACCGTCTTGGAGACTACCAAAAGCAGAATGTAAATGTAAATGGGTAAAGCTGTCTATCTTATCTCGCATATATTCCTCTCTTAAAAGTTATATACATAATATACACAATCTTTTAGGTTTTGTCAAGGCTTTTTTTACCACCAACTAGGAGTAGCTGATGGCTCTTTCCAAGTAGCAAAATCTGCCTTATCATTGCGATAATAAGTACGATACGCTTCTACTGTATTGCTTTGTTTATACTCAGAGGGCATACAACTGGGTGGTTCTGAGAATAATTTTTGAGGAATACGTTTGGGTGGAGACTTAAGAATAGTTTTGAGTTTGGTAATAGACGTATGAATTTTGCCATAACGTGCAGTATACTCTTCACCAAGAGCAACAAAATGAGCATATAGCCATTGATAATTTAGATGACTCTCACGTACCCACTTAGTAGAGGGATGATTTTTATGGGCTTCTTTATATAACAATTCATTATCATTTTTATCAAGAACACGGTGTGCTGTAGAGAGCATTTGTGCTGACTCAAGTATCATCTTTACAACATGCTTGTCACAACATTGTTGAGCGGCTACAGCAGGGTGTGGATCTAAATAAAATATATTCATTATTCTTCTTTCGGTAAAGTGGTTTTTAGATACTCTAAATTCTCTTTACTAAATTTAACAAAATAATCAGTGTTTGTCAAGGCTAAATGTGATTTATTTAATTCATCAATATATGCAACATTAATAAGAAAGTATGGTGCTTTTGTACGTGTGGCTACGCCACCTACGTTAAAGGTGTCATCGGGGTGAAAACAAATAGTTTTAATATAACCCATCTTTCTTTTTCGTAAACCCTTATTAACCCAATGCTGAAAGTTTTTATACTCATGCATTTTTATATCTGACAGATGTGCGATTATCATAGACGTATATTCATCTTCTTCATCCCACTCATCTATTATCTCAAAAATAGATTTTGTTTTATTTAACTTAAAAACTTCATATTTTAATTTACCAGAAGCTCTTTCCTTTTCTACAAAGGGGCAGATTGGGAACCCACCAAATGATTCATTGGGTGTTGCCAACCAATCTATATATTCATTTATTTTTGCAACTATTGTTTTTTTATCTTCCATACTGGCACTCCACATACCTCTAAAAACTTTTTACCATCACCTATACGATACTCATCTATATAGTAAAATCTTTTGATACCAGCAGCTACTACAAGTTTAGCACAACTTATACAAGGTGTTTGAGTACAATAGATTATGCAACCCTCTGTATCAATACCGTTACGAGCTGCATAACCTATTGCATTTTGTTCTGCGTGGATACCCATAAAACAAGACCCATTAGAATCTTTTCCACACTTTTCTTCACCACCATCATCTATACAATTTAAAGAGCCAGACGGTGGCCCATTGTATCCGAAAGAAATTATTCTATTGTCTTTGATCAACAAAGCCGCCTGTTTAGCTTTTACACAAGATGATCGTTGTGCAACTAACTTTGTTGTTTCTACAAACAAATCATTAAACGATATTCTACTCAAAACACTCTTGCGTCTTTTCATCGTATACTACTTGACCCGACCTATTTAATAACCTATT
>Ga0098036_1000368_pt1 | contig 20110 bp, 8 predicted proteins | sample 4_EtaG_FD_77064 | JGI IMG/M metagenome (GOLD analysis project Ga0098036, IMG submission 77064) | Marine viral communities from the Subarctic Pacific Ocean - 4_ETSP_OMZ_AT15127 metaG | ecosystem: Environmental > Aquatic > Marine > Oceanic | place: Pacific Ocean | collected 2015-01-07 | reverse complement strand
CGTCTCTAGTTTCCATAATAGTGTTTCTAATGTTTTCATCTTTCATTTGAAACTCCATGCGTGACACATCTGGCTTAGGCAGTTCTTTTGCTTCAGCTATATCAGCTTGTAAAGCAAACCACATACCTATAATTGTAGATATTGCAAAGCCAATTGCTATCAATGTTTTTACGCTTATAGTAAAGCCAGTATCTTCGTTTAATTCTTTTGCCATTATCGTATAGTTATATATATTAGAAGATTACGTAATTAACGCCAAATTTAAAGTCATACCACTCTCTATTCCAGTATTTGTTATACTTACCTTCAACAAAAGTACCTAATGACTTATTTAGCTTGTAACCAAATATTAATCCACCGCTATAATCTAGCCACTGTCCATTGTTGTATTTATGATATGAAAACTCACCATCATCATCGTAATGCCAAGGCATAACGTTAGCCCAAGCATGTGTCCAAAATGATTTTGTATAATGATAGTAATCTAAACCTAATACAAGCGAGTGTTGTATTATTTGATCTAACTCATTACGTTTTCTTTCAGTATAATCTGCTAACATTGTAGGTATTACAACCTCTTCCCAAACCTCTTTGCTTGTAGCAACGAGTTCTCCACTAGGAGAAAAATACTCACTAGCAGCTACATCGACATTATAGCCTTCTTGCAGTGCTAGGTAAGTGTAATGTATATTGCCATTGCTAAGCACCCACTCTGCTAAAGGATCATATCCGTACGGTTCGGATAACCTTTGAGCAAGCCCAGCATTAAAAGACAATTTGTCATTAACTTTATATCTATATCTTTCTGACGTTTCAACATATTTCACATCAGCAAAACCATCTTCTAAGTATTCACCTTTTAATATATACTTTTGATCTACAAATCTTATAAAGTGATGCTGATCTAAATATTCATTACCTTGTTGTCTTGTGTAATCTACTTCAAATAAAAATTCTAAACCAGATACTTTACCGATACTAGCACCGTCTGACCACGACTCTTCTGTACCATCGTAAAATGTTTGCGCTCTGTTTTCATAACCAAACCTAGCGATCTTACGTATACCTAATGCTAAGTTATAATCGTATGGCGTTTGTATTGTAGAAGTCTCTAAGCCATTTGTTACAGAAAAAGTCTCTACATCTGATATAGATGTACCACCGTTAGCAGCTGCATAGAACGTAGAAAATTTAAATATCTTTTTTAAATCTTGACTACAACATTTTTTTGGTGCCGCGCAAGAGCTTAGTATAAGTAATAATATAATTAGTTTTTTCATTCTTTTATTTTAATTGTTATATCATGTGGCGCATATTCGTTGCCACCAAAATATGGGTATAAATAATATCTACGTATTAAGCCCCAATTACCTTCAGGTCTTCTACGTACTAGTGTAGTGTCACTATCTATTACTATTACATAATAAAATGTTTTTATATCAATAGTAGCGCTATAAATTACGTCTGGCTCTATAGTTCTTATTGTAGCCGAACTATGTCTACCTTCTTCATGTCTTAGCCAGCAAAGCTGTAACTCATTATTTATATATCTCCAACCTAACCTTATAGAGTATTTTTGATGTCTTAAACCAAAATCACTCATGCCGTATATCTTATTTACGTCGTATTGGTTTTCTGGTATTTCAGTTTCATAATAAGCAGAATTATCTAACACAAATTGAAAACTTATTCTTGAGTTATCTGGGTGATTTAAAAAACTGCCTGAACTATGCTCACCAGCTGGTATTGTGTAAACTCTGAAGCCAAGATCATCAACCTCTTTTGAACAAGAAACTAGTAAAAGAAGTATCAATAATTTTTTCATGTTTATTTAGTTGATCTTCCTCTTGTTTTTGTTTTTTTCTTTTTCTTTTTCTTTTTATCTTGTGCAATTTTTTCTTTAGCTTCTTTTACTTTTTTAGTATCACCAAGTCCAAGACTCCACGTTGTAAAGCCAGAGAAAAATAAAAATCTTTGAAAAGCTGTATAGTCATTATCTAAAGCATTTCTCATATTAATACTTTTTTGATATAGTCTATTTGCTGGTAAATTAGTAAAAGCTTCAATATAATTTGTAACTGCAGACCATTGAGGATTATCAGCGTCAAATACCTCCATTTCATTTATTACGTTTTCATTGTAATTTATTGTTTTTTCTGCATTAACTAACTTTCTAGCTTTAATTCCTATTACAGGCGAAAAGTTTAAGCCTTCCATTAAAACAGCGCTTTCATCTTTAGCAAAGCCTTTTGCTTCTCTTTGCTCAAACCACTTTACCGCCATGTTTTTAATTGTAGAAAGTGCAACACCGTATATACCAGAACCTCTTAATATAGAGTCAATTGTACCATTTATAACTCTTTCTTTTTTATTTAAAAACCTTTGATTTGCATCTTCATCATCTTCATCATCTTCAAACATCATATAAAACAAAGCTGTTTGTAAACTATAAAATATAACGTTTTGTATTCCACCGTAATATAATATTCTAGATATGTTACCTACGTTACTAGCTGTTCTGCTTGAGTATGGTGGCGTTATTCGTTTGTTATATATATCTTGAGCTGCTCGTTTTATTATCCTGTTATATTGAGAAGTAATATTTTGAAAGTTTAAAACTAATTTACCTATCCACATAGCTTGTTGCTGTGAACTTTTATCAGGTCTTGACGACTGCTGCGTTGATTGTGTTATATCTTGAAAATCAGTAAAAGCTTTTGCTTCAGCTTCTTTTTGACTTAAACCATCTTTTACGTATTTGTTTACTCTATTTCTATAAAAAGTAGCTCCACCAATTGCAATTGCTATATTATCACCAATTTGAGTAGGTGCAAAACCTAGTTGTAAAAGCTTGCTTATAACAGCTGCTATTGGTTTTTTTGATTTACTTACAACCTCTGCAAGCTCAGCACCATTAATATCTGTACCAATACCGCCTCTTCTTTGCTTTAGCATGTCAGAGTTAAATATAAAAGCAAAGTCTTTCCAGTATTGTACTTGATTAGCAAATGCTTTAGCGGCTGCAAATATATTGTTGTCAGCAAAATTTATATAGTTTACAATAGACATTTGCTGTAATATAGCTGATCTAACGTTAAAGAACATTACAGTACCTACAGAGCCGTTTAAATAATTCATAAAAGAATTTACAGTAGCGCTTTGGCCTTTTGGCCTGTTGATACCTGTTTTAGTTCTATAAAGCATATCTTCTAATGCAGATCTAAAACTTTTACCGTAAGCAGCTTCAATTTTATTTAAATTTTCTTCAGAAAATATTATATCAGCATTTTCTTGAAACTCTTTAAAATATTGCTCTCTACCAACTCTACCTGTAGCGTCTATTAAATCTATTCTTATATTACCAGCATCCCAATTTTCTGTTGGCGCAATATAATTTTCTTGTTTAGATATTAAATTTATAGACTCTGCATAAGTTTGTAAATCTGGATCTTGCGAAACTAAGTCAATTAAAACAGCTTGATCGCTAGGCGTTAAACCAGGTATGTTGTGACCGTGTTTACTCCATAAATAAACTCTTATTGCGTCTTCATATGTATAATCTCCATCAGGAGTTTTCTTTTTAAGCTTTTTCTTAACATCTTTAAACTTTTTATTTAAAGCTTTATAGTCATTAGCAATAGCTTGTTTAGCAGTATCAAGCTCTCTATATGCTCTGTTTAAAGGTCTTATCAAAGCTTTTTCAAAAAAGTCTCTATGTGCGTCTCCTTTTTTACCTTTACCCATGAAGTTATACAATAATCCTACAAAGTCTTCGTGTGACGGCGGTATAAATAATCTAAATTTACCTTTGCTAGCGCCACGCTTTCTAGCTTTCATAGCGCTAAATCTTTTTTCTGCAGCAATACTTGTTACATCTTCTAGTATATTGTTAAAATCTACACCAAGACCTTTACTAAACTTAACTTTAGCTTGCTGTATTTTTGACTTTACATCAAATTGATCTAGCATATTTTTTACAGCTTGAACGTTTTGTAAAGCGTCATCAGCAAAATAAAAATCATTAAATCCTTCACCAACTTTATCAGCCACCCATAACGCTTTAGCTTCAGATGTAGAGTTAGCCAAGCCAGTAATATTTTCTAAAGGTATGTTTAAGCCATTAGCTTTTAAAAAATCAAATATAGCTTTTGCAGCAGCTGGCGGTCTAGCAGTTAGCACAAACATGCTTTTTGGGCCAAACTTACCTTGCAACTTTAATGCTTTTTGAAATAATGGCGCTATTTTACCATCAACTACTTTGTTAAACTCTGAAAAGTCAAACACATAACCTTGCTCTAATAAACCTTGATATTGCAACGCGTACTGCTCTGCATTTAAAGTGCCAGTTTCACCTTGCGGTGTTGTATACCTAACTAACGAATTTGTTGTAGCTAAAGTATCATCAAAATCTAAAATAGTAATACCTTTAGTTGGTTTGTTAACTGATCTGCCTTCTTTAATAGCTTTGTCAAAAGTACCTCTTTGATTCATTGACATAGAAGCTTTAAGCGCTGTTACTTCTGGGCTTTTGAAAAATGCCATTTGACCACCATAAGTACCTAACCCATGTGGAGATTGTGGTAAAACATCTTTTATACCAGGTATTGTTGGTATAGCTCTCCAAGTTAAACGCTTCATTCCTTGTTTTATTTTTTCACCTTGTAAACCTTGAGCTTCTAAAACATAATCAGGTATGTATTCACTGTTTGGTATAATTCTTAACTTTATTTTACCCATGCCTTCAAACTTAGGCAGCTTAAAATTAAGTATATCTTTACCCATGTTAAACAAACCTTTACCCATTATATGTATATAATGAACAGCGTGTTTTTTGTTGTTATATATTTCCGAAATATTTGACAGCTTAAAAGGTATTTCAGCTTCCATTAATTTAGCAAAAGTAGTTTTTTTACCATCAACATTAACTGTTTCGTTTCTTATAACATCATACAGATCATCTGGTAAATATCTTAAATCGTTCCACTCGTAATTATATTTTTCTTTTAAAAATGCTCTAGTTAGTTCTACGCCTTCTTTTGCTTTTGCACCTAGACCTTGCATTATTTCTTCATTAAAGCTGTAGTCTTTTTTTATTTGCCAAAGATTAGGCGAGCCGTCAGGAGCAAAAGTAACACTACTATATTGTGCTTCGTCCATTTTAACTTCAGCGTTAAAAAGCTGGCCATATATTGTAATTTGAAAATCTGGTAATCCATCTTTTTCTGAAGGTTCTTTTAAAATAACATCAACAACGCCTTTGCCTAAAACTTTTTCTACAGCAATAGCTTGGTCTATAACATGAGTTTCATAAGCAGTTCCACGTTTTCCACCTTTTGCTAATTTTTTTAAAGCTTTACTAATAAACTGAACTTTACTTAAATTACCTACGTTAACAACTTTACCGCCTTGATAAAGCTCTTTATATACAAAGTCAGCTACAGCTTTTGGTATATCATTATATTTTTTAATTTTACGTAGATTACCATTTTTATCAAAAACGTTTTCACCATTTTTCAACTCTTCATATAAAAATATACCATCTACAAAAGCACCATAAGAATACTTAACATTGTTAAACGTTCTATTTTCGCTTTTTTGTTTATCTTGCGAGTCAATCCATTTGTTTAACTCTGCAGCAACAATAGCATCTATGTTTCCTGAATTGTTTATTATATAATCTTGTGCAGCTTGTTTAGCAAATGAAGCGCCAATTTTTTGAGCTAACTTTTTTCTTCTATCTCTAAGAGTTGTAAAACCTCCTTCAGTAAAATAACTAAGCCATTTAGCTGGTGTTGCTATAATATTATAAACTCCTTTTCTATAATAGCTATCTTTTTTTAACTTTGGATCATCGCTTTTTAAATTTTTATAATCTTTTTCATCAATTTTTTCTACAGTGTAAGGCGCGTTTTTACCTTTAACGTAAGTATTCATTATCTCCTGTGCGCTAAGAGCGTCGTTCATTTTTCTATAATTATCTTCGTTATGAAAATCTTTATACTTTTGACTAACTGTAAAATCTTTTGCATTACCAGTTATTTCACCCATTTGTTCGATAATTAAATTTGCAAAATCTTTTTCTACAAGTTTTGTTATTTCTTCTTGTAAATTTTTAGGATTTTGTTTTATTAAATTATCTATTTTTTCCATAACAGCAGGTGCTATTATAGCGCTATTTATATTAATAGCAGTAAATTCTTTTACAACTCTTGCTCTTATATCGTCTTGAACGTTGTCTACGCCAGTATCAATGTCATCTAAGTTAGTTATATCTTTAGCTTTATCAAGATCAACTGTAAATTCACTTGGCACGCCTAAATCTGTAGCTAAAGACTTAGCTCTATAAAACAACCTAGAACTAACAAATTTATCTAAACTTTGTATTGTAGGATCAAAGTTTTCAGTTTCAATAATTCTTGAGGCTATACCCACCAAAGCTTGTCTATAATCTGCTTCTGATAAATTAGCTCTTCGTAGTTGACTTGCTGGTATAGGATTAAATAACGTTTGAACAATTTTGTTTACTATAGGTGCTATTTCTTTTCCTAATAAAGATTTTGTTACATCTGTACCAGATAACGGTTTACCGCTAGGATCTATACCAATAGACTCTCTACCCATTTTTTTCGCGTTACCTTTGTATTTTGTGTCAAACACGCCTTGCAAGTCTGATCTTGATTGTTTTGCTTTTGACTTTACAGCTTTACCAGAGTCTTTTGCTTCTTTAATTTTCTTTGCCGCTTTGTCCATTATAGCCGCGGCTTTACCTGAAAATCTACCTACGTCAAAACCACTCGCATAATCCTTAAGCATGTTGTAAACATCTTCACCATTGTTGATTTCATTTTTTAAATCTGGATCAATATTGCCTTTAGTAAAACTTTTCCAACTGTCTAGCAGTTTACCTTTTAAACTTTTGTCAATATCTTCGTTATGAAATTTTCTAATATAATCTATTGAAAATGCTAGCTTTTCAGCTGCAATAGCTAATCTACCTTCTGGGGTGTTTTTATCGTATGTTTTTTCGTAATTACCTTCTTTGATTTTTTTATCAACATACTTATTTAAACCTTTATATCTATTTTTAGTATATTTAAAAAACTTATCTATTAAAGCAAAAGCTTTAGGATTATCTTGTAAAAACCCTAAGTCTAAAGTGTTGTGACCAAGCTCGTGAGAGTGTACTGACGCGTTACCTATTTCATTTCCTGTAAAATTACTATCAAGCTGAAATTGCATAGGCAAGCCGATTTCCGCGCCAATAGCTGCGCCATGAACATTTTCTGTGTTTTCAAAAAGCTTATTTATATCAAGAGCTAGTTGTGTTTTTTGCTCAGGTGTTAAATCAGAGTTTTTAACGTATTCAAGCGCAGTATCTTTAACGTTTTCACCAGGCTTTTCTGTAATAGTTTTTATTGTTAAACCTTTTTCTGCGGCTAAATTTATCGTTGCTTTTGTTAGTTTATCAGCGTCTTTAGAATACATAGAGTTATTAAGTATTTGACGCTTTCTAACTTCCATGTTGTCTATGTCTTTTATTAACCTAGCAACTATAATTGCTTTCTTGTCATCACTTAACGTTTTGTTTTCGTTTATTTGATCAACCCTATTTTGTACTTTAGTTCTTCTTGAAGCTAAGTTTAATAGTATTTTTTTATCTTTATTGCTTAATTCATCTACTCTTTTTCCAGCATAACCTAACTCCATAAAATTAAGTTTTAAGTTGCCGTCTATTTCAGCTTGAATCACAGCAACTCCTTCTGCAAAACCGGGGTCTTCAAAATTACCAGTTTTAAGCATAGTGTTTAATTCACCTTGAAGATTAATTATTTCTTGAGATCTTTTATTTATTTTTTCAAAATCTACTTGACTTGTAGCCGCTTTATAAGCTGAAGCTGCTAACCCTGGAGCTCTAAAACCAAGACCTGACATAAATATACCAGACCAAAAAGCTTCGTTAGTACCATCCATTAGATTAACATCATCGTTGCCTAACATGTATTTATCTAAAGCATTTTGTAAAACGCTAGCTGTTAATTCTGACGTACCTTCACTAAATGTACCAAAAGTATAAGAAGCTAGTGCATCTCCAAAAGTAGCTGATTTTAAACTATATTGACCACTTAAACTAAAAGCTTTATTAAAACTTTTTACACCAAATTTTAAATTTTCTAACGCTACTTTTTCTGTAACAAATTCAGCTAAACCATAACCAATTCCAGCGGTATAATACTGTAAAGGTGATATTGTCATGTCTTCAACGCCGTCAACTGTTGGATAATTTTCAACAGTAATATCCATTTCTGTAAACTTATTACCAGCAGCTCCAGCTGAAATAATAGCTAAACCTAATCCTCCAGTACTATATGTTATTGCAGAGTTTACAGCTTGCTCACTCATTAAATCTAGCATAAACATACCAAAGTCACCAACATTTTCTATTTTACCAAACTCTTGTCTTTTGGCTGTTAATGAATTTATTTTCTCTGATTCGTTGTAAAGATCTCTTGATTTTGCTTCTAAAAGATCTAAACCTTTTCCATAACCACTAGCAATAGGCCTTACGTACTCAGGTAATGTAGCAAGAAACTCTGGGCTGTTGTAATCTACACCTTCTATTCTTTCGCCAGCCCCAGCAATTTCTTTAACAAACTTTAAACTACCGCTACCTAGTCTTAAAATTGTAGACCCAAGCCTGTTTTCTAATATATCAAAATTATTATAAGTTCTTTTTGTTAAATCACCTATAGCAGCTACATCTCCAGCTTTTGTTTCTAACTCATTTAAACTATCCAACTTTACATTAAAAGCAGCAACTAAATCTTTTCTTGTTTGTATAAAAGTATTATAGTTATTAACCATATCTTGAGTAAGATCATCTTTATAACTCTCAAAAATAGTCTCAACTTGTGACATGTCTAAATCAATTTGCTTAATAGCGTCTGCTATCAACTGTAAATCATTTGACGTTTTTACAATAACAGTTTCTTTTTCTTTATACCTTTTGTTAAATTCTGCTGTTAAAGCATCTTTTGTTTTTTTATACTCGAATTGAGCCTGTGTTTTAAGTTCAACACCACTTCTACCGCTAAATACCCTTATCCCAAGTCCTTTTAAATCTTCCCATAAAGGAGATATATCTTCTTCAAGCTCATTTAATATATCATCAGCTTTTTCGCCAATTAATTTATCTCTTTCTGCCCTTATCCACTTTTGTCTAGCTTCTTCGTGATTATTTTGCTTAGCGTTTAGAAACCTTTGATACGGCCAAGTTGTTTCTGCAATATTTAAATAACTTCCATCACCTTTAACAAACGTGTCGCCTTCCCACCTATCAAAAGCTTGAGGATTATTTATACGCGCATCGTTAAAATCGCTTAATACTTTTGGCGCGTTTTCTTGATACATACCTATAGATGGAGAAGTATTATCTATTGTTGATCTAAAATTAATATCATCAAGATCATCATCACTTAAGCTTATTTGCTCAAGCTGTGTTAAATAACTTTGTAATAAGTTTGGATCAACATTAATATCATCTTCTGGTTTTTTTACTTCTTTAGGCTCAAAATCAAGCTTAGGATAATATTTAGATTCAAAATCACTAAAAACACCTTGGTATTCACCAGTAGAAGCTACTTCTTTATACACCTTTTCTCTATATAAAGGATTTTCAAATAACTCTTGAAACTCATCAAAAGAATTGGTATATCTACCATCGCTAGTTAAAGCGTTATATAAGTTTTCTAATTCTAACATATTAAATTTTATAATGAATTTAACTTGCCTTTAGCTGCTTCTAATAAATTTAGTCTAACTTGTTGTACAGTTGGTTGAAAATCTATTGTTCCACCGTCTGATAATTCAATGTTATATCTAACAGTTACACCGTCTTCTTTAATAGGTATGTATCTATGTCCAAACCAATCTCTAAACTGTTCTCCAGAATCAATTTCTTTTTCTTTATTATCAAGCTCTTCTCTAGTTCTATCTCTAACATATTCTTGTCTAAAATTAAAAGAACCGTCATCAGTTTCTTCTTGTAGAGCGTAGTTAAAAACAAAGCCGTTAGAACCTGGTAAACCACCTTTTACTTTTCCACCACTTCTGCTTGTATATCTAGACTCATTACTATCATATTGAAATTTTGTAACTTCTTCTAAAAAGTTTTTGTAAGCCTGCTTTAAACTTTCTTCACTACTGTTTTTCCACAACTCTCTTTTTAATATATTTGCTTCTTGTTCTATAATTTCTTCTTCTGAAATAGGACCTAAATTTTGAGCTTTAACATTCTCTCTAGATTTTGCTAATGCATTTCTATAATTATCGTGCTTGTCAGCGTAGTAATCCATAAAAGTCATAGGACCATTAATAGTTTCGTAAGTAACGTCAAACGAAAGAGTTGTTTTTTCATTATTTTTACCTCTCCAAGACTTATCAACAAAACTATTTATATCTAACGAAACTGTTTGTTGAGAATAATCTTGACCATTAATTTTCGCCGTAGCGCCGTTTTTCTTTATTAAAGCAAAAGAAGCATCAATAGATTCTTGAGAAGAAGATATTAGCATAGGGTTTGAAGAAACATAATCGCTAACCAATATTTCGCTAGCACCATCGTTAAATACCATTACAGGCCCTGCCTCACTCATTCTTGTTGTATACCTACTGCTCATAACATCAGCATCAGTAGCTATTTCACTACCACTTTTGTAGCTAGATAAATCGTTGGCATTTTCACCTATTAAAACTTTTTTCTTAGCTAATGAGGATAATAACGTTTTTGTACCTTCAACATTACTCATTATTTCATTATATCTATTAGCAGCTTTTTTATACTTTGGCATAAAAGCTGGTACGTTTTTCATTGTTTTTAACAAACTGTTAACTTCTTCTTTATAGTCGGTCAATCCTTGAATATCGACATCTTCTATAACGCCATTAAAATTTTCTGTTGCTTGACTAAACTGCTTTTGTTTTACAGCAACATATTTACCTACAGCACCTAATGCTTTTACCCAGCCAGAGTCGTCTCTAAAACGACTTGGCCCCATACGCTTTACTGCGTTTATTAAATTTTGATCTGCTCCCATGTTATATTTTTTTAAACGTAAATATTGTCATCGCCAATACCTTGGTAAGTACCATCATCATAACCCCCACCACTTAAATTCTTCTTCTTGCTGTTGTTATTGCTGTTGTTATTATTGTTGTTGTTATTGTTACCTCTGTCATCATCACCACCAGGTATAGGTTTAGGCGCGCTTAACTTAGCCGCTCCTAATGTACCAGCCATATCAAGAACTCCTCCTACTATTTGACCCCACATTGCTTTGTTTGCTGCTATTTGATCTTGAACATTACCTACCATTTGCATTGACATACCTAGCTGAGTTGCTTGTTTATCAGCTTGCATTTGTTGTAATTGAGCAGCTCCTCTTTGAACTTGTAGTTGACCTTGTGCTTTTAATGCTTGGTTTCTAGCAGACTGCTGAGCAGCTAATCTTTGGTTTCTAGATTCTTGCTGTCCTATTTGAGCCGCTGCTTGTCTTGCTCCTTGCTGTGCTTGATTTGCTAAAGCTTGTATATTACCAGCGTTAAAACCTCCACCAGCTTGTAAAGCGCTAAGTATATTAGCTTGGCTTTGCTGCGTTTGCTCTGCTTGAAATTGAGCAGCTTGTTGATTTACAGTTAAATCTTCAAAAGGATTTTCTAAGTTAGCATACACGTTTTCAGCGTAAGGATTTACAAACGTTTGGTTACGATAAGCCTTCATTTCATCTTTAAAATCTTTTTCAGCTCTTGCTAATTTATTCATATTACCAGCCCCAGCAAAAATCTTTAAAGGAGAAGCATCGCTTTTGTTAGTATGTACTATTTGTTTTTTTATTAAACCTACCGCCATATTTTATTGTTTATTTATTTATAATTACACTTTTTGTGCATTATTTACTACTTTCATTTATTTCAGATCCAACAGAAAATAATTCTATTTTATCTGACGATTCATTTTTAAATTCAACTTCAGCATAATAACCTTTTAAAGTAGATATATTAACGCTATTACTTTTGCTAAACATAATAAAACTACCGCTGTCAAGCAGATTACTTAAAGGCATTAATAAATTTGAATCATCTACATCTATATATCTTAATAACTCAAGTTCTAATTCATCACCTACTGTTAAAGGGTTTGAAAAAGTTAAATTTCTTGCGCTTATTGATGGTGGTACAGGATCCCACGCGTAATCAACAGGATTTATTTTAGCACCGTTTACTCTTACAACTATTTGTTCTTTAGGTATGTCATAAGGTACAAAACTTTCTTGTTTAAATCTAAGTTGACCTACAAGAAGAGAAGTGTCTGCAGTAAATACATTTAAAGAAGGCGCAGTGTTATCTACTATATAAACATTTGTTTTAAAATACTCTGTGTTTTGGTAATTTCCTATTTCGACAACTGGGCCTATTAAAATAATATCATCAACACTAGAAGTTTGATAACCACCAAGCATGTTTGGATTGCTATAGTAAACCATATCGTTTATTTGTACAGATGCGTTTATTTCGTTGTGAAAAGTAAGTCTTAATGCCATATTGTATGTATTTTAAGAAACACCTATACCTACAAAATCGTCTATTTGTAGTGTAGATGTAAAGTTAGTATCACCCATTGATTTTAAGAAAACATCACCAGTTATTGTTATAGCACTACTACTACCTTCTATAGTTAAAGTTTGTCCAGCTTCAACTGTTTTTGCAGCTGATAAAGTTATATTGTTAGAAACAAATGTAAGTGTTCCAGCAGCTACACCACCTCCTGTTGTTGCTGCAGACAACTCAAATTCAGTAGAACTAGTAATAGATGCTATTGTAGCGCCAGCTGGTATACCTGTACCTGAAACTGCTAATCCAGCTACCACTCTAACATCAGCAGAATGTATTATCGTAGGATCATTGTTATAAGCGCATGTTAAAGTAAAAGGAGCTTGCCTTGTTGTAATAGTAGTTGGAGTTTCATCAACATCAATACCAACACCTTTTATTACAGTGCCGCTACCATCTTGTATATAAGCAACATCTTCTAAAGCTAAAGTAGTGCTATTGCTACTAGCAGTTGCAACAGTAACTGTTAATGGTGTTAGCGTTGTTTTCAAATTACTAAAAGCTAAAACGCTATCATAAGCATTTGGACCTAAAAAACCTTTACCTGTAAAAGTTATAGTTTCTCCATCACTAATTGACCTAGCGTTATTAATGGTTATTTTTTTATTAACAGTGTCAACATCTAAAACAGTATCACCAGCAACAGATAATCCAGTGCCTGTAGCAAGCATGCCAGGTATAACGTTTTTTACACTATCTAAAATAAAACTTCTACTACTAGTAACAGCACCATTAACAGTTTGGGTTTTTGTAGTTTCAAAAAACGTATTCACTAAATCTTGAGACTTTGTTATAGCGCTAGTCGAAGTTGTTGTAAATGTCCAGTTAAAAGAGGTTTTAAAATTACCAACAAAAGTTCTTGGTTTAACTATTGTAAAACTATTAGCGCTGTAGTCTACACCTAAACCATCTAGTACAGGCGAAGAAGCGTTTATTGTTATTGTTGTATCAACGTACTGGTTTATAGTTATTGATTTAAAAACTTTATTTCTAAAACCATCTGTTAACTGCTGCCCGTAATTATTTATTGCAAACGAACGCCTTAACACTGTTGAGTTTGAATCTACTTCAAAAGGCAAGGCATCTAATACTGTACCAGGTCGAGCTTCAAAAAGAACTGTGTAAACATCATTGGAACTAACTTCAGGAAAAACAATTTTATTACTATAAAGACCAACATTGCTTAACTTCTGACTACTTAAACCGCTTTCAGCTGTAAAAGTTAAAGTTGTACCAGCGTCTATTTGTTGTGACTCACTTAAAAATACTGATTGTTCTCCAATGCTAGAAACAAAAGTTTTACTCGCAATACCGTTACCAGTAACAAGCATGCCAACTTTTATATTTGCATTAACAGCATTTATAATAACAAACCTACCATCTACATCTACGCTAGTTACTGATGTAGTAGTAAACTTTTCGTTTGTTTGAAAGCTAGAAGTAATAAAGTTGTAAAACTTACCGGCTTCGTTTGTAATTTTTAAATCAAACTCAGCTTCAGGATCACCTGAAACGTCAAAAGGCACTACAGTTTGCGTTTTTGGCAAATCAACAGTTGATATGTTAAAAGAGTTTATTGTCTTCATATTATTGAGAATCTGGTAGTGTTATGTTTACTATATTAGAAAATTCTGGGCCATGTCCTTGTTGGCAGCTAAATTTAATTCTAAAACCAAATATTCTTGGTCCTTGTCCTTCAGTAACAGGTACTTCTACCATTGTTATTTGTTGTTGACCACCACCTAAAACAAAAGGACTGGTATAACCATTAGTCGCAGGACTTATAAACTTTGAATTACTGTTCATGTGATTGTTTATGTCAAGAGGCAAAGCAAAGTTATTTGGTAAATTAGGTATGTGTGTAGTTGGAGGCGAATTTTGCCAACCGTTTAACCAACCATCATCACGATAAGACTCATCATCAGACCCTGAGTCAACTGCCCACTCTAAAGTATAAGTGTAAGGTTCGTGATTTGGATCAGAATCATAAGCACTTGAAAAACCTGGCACCATAGTTCCAAAGTCAAAATAGAAGTGATAATGATAAGTATCAGGCGCGTTTTGAATTGGAGTTGATGTGTAGCTCAAGTAATAGTCTAATTGTAAATTAGGTGGAATATGTTGAGTTAGTAAACAAGACCCGTCGTTAATATTTGCAGGAGGTATGCTAGTAGTAAAGTTTGTAGCATTAGGATCTGTACAGCCAGCAATTAAATTTAAACTAGTAGATTTAGTTTCTTGATATAAAACTTGACCGGCAGTGTCTCTCCAGTAAAAAGTAACATCAAATGTTACAGGGTTAATACCAGTGTATGCACCTACAGGCGTAGGAGTTATAACATCAGCTTGGTATAAAGTAGGACCAAATTGACTTGGATATGTAATAAAACTTAAATTATTATAAATAGTAGCTGTTCCGCTTGCTATGCCACCTAAACCAAAAGGATTAATATTTGCTGAAATTTGATAATCAAAATCAGTTGGTGAATCTTGATAATTACTAGGGCTTTGGTATTGAGGAGTTTGTATTCTAAAAGTAATAGGATAAGAACCATTAGCAGGATCGTTTACTATTAATGGATCGACATAGATAACAGGTACTGGAGCTACTAGATTAACTGGATTAAAAACAGGTGTAGAAGAGCTGTGCATACTACCTACGCCTTGAAAGTTAAAATTATTAGTAGATATTGCCGTTTGATTATCACCTTTTATATTATTAAACCATTTGCTTTCTTTTTTAATAAACTCGTTTACTTTACCTTGTTGTAAATCTGTTTTTATAGAACTTGCATACCAACCGTCTTTGTTTTCTAAGTTGTAATAATTATTGTCATCTAAATTTTCTATTACTTTAGCTTGTGAACCTTCGTAGTTTAAAGTTTTAAAGTTTTTAACAGAACCAGGAACATCATTAAGTAAAAATGTAATAGATGATTCATAATCTACACCATAAAAATTATTGTATTCGCTAATTGAATTTTTAGCATCGTGAATATGAAACTCACCGTCTTTAAAACTAAAATATCTATTAGCACAATTACCAGCAACTTCAGGTGCGTAAGATTTAAAACTAACCCAGCCATTTACTTTTTCATCAAAAGAAATAGTTTCATTAGAAAACGTAACATTGTACTCGTCGTTATACGTGTCATAACTACCTAATATTTTACTTGCGCTAGGTAAATTATCTTTAAAATAATCTGTCATACCATACTGAGAAATAGTTGTTAAACCATCTCTTGATAATCTAAGTATTGCACCTCTTTGTTTGTCAGCAAAATAAGCTCTATAACCTTCTTTTGCAAAAGACTCTGGGTTTTTTGATATACCGTAATCACCAACAAAAGGAACTGTTTGTCCTAAAACGTTTGGCGTTGCAATTAAATTAGGATTACCGTCAGCGTTAAATACAGCGTCTTTGTTTGCTAATATTCTTAAAACTTTATCTTCACAAAAAGCTACTAAATCACTATCTCTAGTATATAGTTTTTGTATACTACCATATTCAGGGTTTAAATTTTTAGTTATTTTTTCTGCAGAAATAAATTCATTAGTTCTGTTAATACTGTTTTTAGAATTATATATACCAGAATATGTTAGTCTGTTTTTAAATCTTTCTTTTTTATATTCTCCTTCAAAAGTTGAAGAAACTTTTGGGCCGTTATCTATAAAAGGAGCATTAAAATCATCTTGTACTCTATTAGACTCAACTCCATTTCCAAATATATAAGCGTTAAACCAACTAAAATCTATTGTTTGGCCGTGTCTAGTTATATGATAAGATTGACTAGCTTCGTGATATATTTCTAAATTTTCTGTGTTTTTAGGTTTTGTTTCAAAAACAGCTGGATTTGCTGAGGTTGATATAGAACCTCTTTTTCTAGATAAATTTTCTACAAAATTTAAAGTAACAGTTTGATTAAGAGCTTCAGAAAGATTAGTACCTCCATACACACCTACGTCTGTAGTAGCGTTTGTATCGTCTAAAAATATTCTATACCTTATTCTTCTATTATATGGCTGCGCGTAAAGATCTTCATCAGCTTGAGAATAACCTAAACTTGTTGCCGGAACTTTACTTGGATCAGTACCTGGCTGTCCTTGAATACCATCGGCATAGTTATATAGTTTTGTAATCTCTACATTTGTTATAGTAAATATTTTTTTATCTGGATCTGAAGAATAATAAAACTTAGAACCTGCTTTTAAATATTTAACAAAATCAGCTTCGTCGTCATGTTTAGAGTTTGACTCTTTACCAACATCCCACCAAGTTTTACTATCCCACTGTTGAAAAGGAAGACCACCATTGTTTTGAATATTACTAAAAGATATATCAATAGAAGTTTGATTGTCACCAAAAGATCTGCCAGGTGTTGAATTACCTTGAGCATTAACATAGCCAGAAGAAAGGAAAACAGGTTCACCCTCATGGTTTAACTCGTCAATAAACCATCTTGGACCATCAGCATCTAAAGTGCTAGTGCTTGTTCCGTCTCCAAATAAAGTTTGGGATCGATTAGCTGAAGAAGTATACCACATACCACCACCACCACTATTATCAATATCAAAATCATTACCACCATCTTCAGAAAAATGATCGTTTGTTGCTGCTAATACACTTTGTTTATAATACCTAAGAGGCTCTTGGTGTACTATAGTTAAATCATCAAGATTGTTACTTTCTCTTAAAACAAACGTTGTAAAATTAAAATCTTTATTAATTTTTACAAAAAACTTACCATCAAACTCTGGAGCATTTTCAGGAGTGCTATCTGTTATTTTTAAAAATATACCATCGTTTAAAGTTTGCACGCCGTTATTATTTAAACCGCCATCTACAAAATCTACATCATCTCCAAAATCACCATTTATTGAAACAATATAAAAATCATTGTTAGTGTTGTCTAAACTTACATTTGTTATTTTATAAACTTCAGACTGATTATTTTCATCAGGTTGTGTTAAAATCATTTCTAAATCACTCATGTTTTCTATACCTGCAAAACCAGTGTTATCTACAACTTCAGCACTAAGCTTAAACTTATTTTTTTGTTTTAAAGGAAAAAAAGTATGATCAGGAAAAAGAGGGTTAGCAGCGCTATTGTCATGAAGCACGTTGTCAATTAACGTATCTGCTTTTCTAATATATTCAGGCGCTTCATTTGATATTGCTAAAATTTTATATTTAGCTGGATTAAATATAGCAGTGTCACCACCGTGTGATTTTTTAAGATATAAATAAGTTTCTTCATCAACTTTATTTCTGTCTGCAGAATTAAACGAGCACCATATATTCCCATCAGAAGCGTCGTACCATCTGCTTAAGGCTAAATTATAATATTCAGTAGCAGTTTCTTTTACAAAAAACTTAAAAAATTGAGCTTCTGACGGCGCGCTATTATTTATTTTAGCTTCAAATCTAATTTGATTTGCAGACTCTGTTATAGGCACATTTAAAGTAAGATTTTTGTTTGTTAAAACTGGAGTTTGTCTTCCGTATAAATCTTCATAAACAATTCCTAATTGGTAATTTCTTAAAGTTTTTATAGAAGGAACTGCTATTTCATCTTGTATTCGAACACCTGTTTGAAAGTATCTAAAAGTAACGTCTAAGTCTAAATTTTGTAAATTTAAATTTTCAACATAGTTACCGTAAACAATCCTATTACCAACAACTTCTTGAGACAAAGCTTGTTTAGGTACGCTGTCGTATGATCTTAGTATTTGGTTAGAAGGTAAAATTTTTGTTATAGTATCTGAAGTTATATCATAGCTTCCTGCTGAAACACCTGTAGATGTTTGTGTATTCCACTCAGAGCCATCTGGAGTTAATGAGTCTATAACATAAACAGCTGGAGAATTAGATTCTTTATATAACAAGTCAATACCTACGACATCGTCTGGTGTTTTGTAAACTTGAATTATACCAGGGTTAAGAGGGTTGACATAACTATTCTCTTGTACAAAATCTTGAAGAGTTACTTTTTGCAAATAATTTCTCATACCAGAGTTATAGCCGTTTATAGAATCAAAAGAATATGTATAAGGTAAAAAAGCCACGTCACTAAAAGGGCTAAAAGGAGAGTATTCGCCGTCAATATATTTATATCTATATGCAAATCTAGGAAATTTATTTTCAAACAAAGGGTCTGCTGCTTGCTCAAAGTTAACTACCCAGAGTTGAAAATTTCTAGGCGTATTTGGCGCGATGCTTAATATGTCAGCACGCACGTCTATAGAACCAGTTAAAGGTGCTCCTGTAGGAGCTTGACTTTGTGTAGGGTCAATACTATTTATTACACATCTAATGTCATAATCTGGAGCATAAGCATACTCTTGATTAAAGTTTGAATTTAGCTCATCAATTAAACCATCAGCGTCTACGTCTTGACCTACGTTTGTTAGCTTTACAGCTTTTAAATGTATTATTGTCCCAGGCCTAACATCGTAATCTTGACTTGCCGAAGAATTAAATATTTCAAAGTTCATCTCTGGTAATCCAGTAACAGAATTCGTATAATTACTACCAGGATAATTACCTGGTCCCCAAAGAACTTGATTATTATCAGCAAACCTAAATCTTTTAATTACACCAGGTTGATTTAAATTATCTAACTGAGTAAGCACAACGCTAGGTTGTCGTGTTGGTCCTCTTTTTATTACCGTAATGTGCTCTTCTTTTAAATCAATTGAAGAATCTGTATAACCACTAACAATATTATCTTTAGCAGGATTATGTAATTTACTTTGAGAATTAAAACCTGGTGTACCTAATATACTATTTTTTATATTTATTTTTTTAGGCTCGCTAAAATTGTCAGTCCAAAATAATAAACCATCAATAATATTAATTCCTGTTACTATTAAATTTTCGCTAAACTTTAAACAAGTTTTATCAACATCTGTAACAACAGGTGTTATTGCAAAATTTCTTATATCTATTTGCACGATAAGATCTGAATCATTTGCGTTCCATATAAACCAATAAACTTGATTCGTATCTTCATTACTAACAGTACCTACGCATTTTGCTCGTGGATTAAGCACGGGTGTTGGTAAGCCTAACAGAGAAGGCACTTCAATTCCTATTTTTTGATTACTTAATATATTGTTAACAGCACCAACGTCAGAAGCATCAGAAGTAGAAACCCTTATGTTAAGAGCATGTCTATATTCACCATTAGGCACTATTCTCTCGTCCAGGTCTTTATTCATTTTACCTGCAGAGAAATTCTTCTTTATCTCAGGCATATATTAGTGTTTTATTTGTTTAGATTTACCTCTAAGTATTTGAGTTAATTCTTCTAATTTTAAATTTGATAATCTTAGTTTAGCTTTTCTAGTTGCAGCAAACTTTTCTTTTCTAAATCTATTTACAATATATTCTTGCACGTTAGCTCGTGTAGACATTATAGCGTATGCTATACACTTGTACATT
>Ga0098036_1000361_pt1 | contig 20471 bp, 25 predicted proteins | sample 4_EtaG_FD_77064 | JGI IMG/M metagenome (GOLD analysis project Ga0098036, IMG submission 77064) | Marine viral communities from the Subarctic Pacific Ocean - 4_ETSP_OMZ_AT15127 metaG | ecosystem: Environmental > Aquatic > Marine > Oceanic | place: Pacific Ocean | collected 2015-01-07 | reverse complement strand
TGGATCTTCCTGGCCCGTTGGACATGGTGGTGGGGTTGGGGTTCGACATCGCGTTTGATCCGATTACCTATATGACTGGTGGTATCGGGGGTGCCGGCCGTGCAGGGATGAGTGCCAACAAGTTGATAGATGTGATGTCGAAGGGTGCTGCCTGGTATGACGACATCGCTAAGGCTGGCGGTAAGGCTGGGGTGACGCAGGCGCAGGCTGTTCACAAGTCGAAGGTGTTGAAGGACGGTGTTACGGCTGTCGGCAGGTCGAATGCGATGCATTCGGCTGGCCGGGAGGCGTTGCAGGAGGTTGGTCTGCTGGGTCAGATGGGGTTGTTTGTTCCGACGACGGGGCGTTTGGGGCGGGGGGTGCGTCTGGACAAGGTGTTGGACAAGGCGACCAGGGGCGGGATGACGGCTCGTCGTGCCCGGCAGGCGTCGAAGTTGCCGTACATCGGGGATCTGGCTCGACCGGTCGCAGGGAAGGCTGTGGATGATGCTGCTGAGGCGGTTGCCAGGTTTGGCCGTGAAGGACTGGAGGATGCCGCTGCGGCGGAAGCAAAGATCATTAGCCGGATGAAAGACATCTCCAAGGGTGTCGACCTGGGTGACATTCCTGACGATTTCTACACGGCGGCGGCACGGATGGCGTCGAGGATGCCGGTCGAAGCATTCAAGTTGCCTGGTTTCACCGGGAAAGTGTTGACAACTGTCGTCCCACAGTTCGGGAAGGGGAAGGCGGCTCTGTTCGATAGGAAGATTGCGGAAACGATCGACAAGTCGTTCAACACGAAGTCGAGCATCAAGCAGGGGTTGCGTAGCAAGGACTACAAGACGGTCCTGGAAGCGAACCGGGTGATGGTGAGCAACAGTGCGGGGTGGGCTGCACGCAACCGGTTCATGGATCTCATGTCGAAGGATGCGTTGGCTCTGCGTCGCAGGGCGCGACGGTTGGGGTTGGATCCTGAAACGGTCGACGACATGTTGAAAACACAGTTCTATCTGACTGATTCGTTGGGCGCCCAGGTTCTGGAGGAGGGCTTACCGGTCATCAATCCGAAGTTCCGGGAGAAGTTTGGTTCTGTCATGAGTCGGGCTGGTGACAGTGCAATATCGGATTTTTGGACTCAGGGCCGCAAGTGGATGGATGATGCTCTGATTCGAGCGAACATGTTCGGTGGGACCCAGTGGTTGGCTGCGAGCGCCGACGAGTTGTGGGTGATGCGTCGGGCGTTGGAGCAGGTGTATGACCCGACGATGCCGCGTAGGTTGATTCCTGGCGGCGAGTTCAGGGGTGTCCCGTTGGTGAACCAGATGGATGATCCGGCGAGGCGTACGATTGACGAGCAGATCAGGGCGATAGCGGATACAGAGTTTGGTGACGGGGCGCGTGAACTGTTTGATACGAACATCTGGAAGTCTATGGATGTGTATTTGAGCAAGATCGGGGAGGGGGTGCGTCGAGCGAAGATCATGAACTTGTTGGAGGAGGGGGGTATTGCGTTCAAGGATCCGTTGACTTGGATCAAGGGGCAGAAGGATGCCGCTCATAGCGCATTGAAGGGGCTTTACGGCAACAGGGGGGACGCGTTCGACGAGGTGTTCAAGGGTATTGAGCGTGGCCTGGATGTGGAGCAGGTCAAGGCGATGCGGATGGCTATTGCGAGGCGGGAGGGGGCGTCTGAGGTTGGGGCGCAGACGGCTGCGTGGGTCGCTGAGGTCGAGATTCTTGAAGCGAAACTGGTTGACATACAGGCCCAGTTGATGGAGGTAATGCGGGGTGTGAGCAGTAGGGCGCAGAGGTCGCGGCAGGCGCTGTACGACTTTATGACGCCTTTGTTGGAGGAAGCGTCGCTGGTCGGGTACCGGTGGAATCAGTTGAAGGCGATCAGCAGCATGTTGGCGCAGCAGCGGACTGCGGCGACGAGAACGATCGTTGACGACAAGTTGTTGGACGACTTGATTGAAAAGTTTGGCGATGTCGAAGCGCAGATGCGGCACCTGGTGGAGGAAGCGAAGTCGCTTGCCGAGGTGTCTAAGGATGTGCAAAGCATAAAGCGGTTGCTGCATACTTTGCAGGCGCCGTTGAGCGAGTTGGATCAGCAGGGCTTGTTGGATGCGTTTCCTAAGGATTTGAAGATGCGGGAGTGGTTGGGAGATGTGTTCTTTTTCAGGGAAGTGTTTGACGAGACAAAGGTTACTGACGGCTGGTTTGGGAAGGACATCCTTGGGGAGGGGTTTGATGTACGCCAGGTGTACGACGATGATCGCCTGTTCCCTGATATTGGCAGCATCTACCGGGATTACAACGGGATTGATGTGGCGAAACTGCCGCGGTGGATGCAGGAGGCTGACAATAGTTGGCAGGAGGTGTCCGCTGCGTATGAGGGTGCCAGGTCGCGGGGGCATAATCACGGGGTGAAACTGACTGAGTGGCAGCAGCGTCAGGCGTTGGCTGGCGGTGTGTTGTTGTCTCAGGATTCGCCGTTTGTGCGGGTCGAGGCGACGTTGCGGGATGGTGTGTGGGCGAGGAATGTTTCTGGTGGCGCTGAGGTGGCTGAGGGTGAGCCGTTGAGGTGGTCGAAGGGGCCGTCTGAGGGGGTGTTTGGTGCTTCACGGCGGGGGCGGGAGCCGAAGTTTTCGATCCCGTCGGAGGAAGAACTGGAGTTGGCGCACGCTCCGGCCAGGATCACTTATCAAGATCCGGCGAAACAGGCGGCACGACGAAGTCAAGAGGAACTGACTGAGGAAGCAATCCAGGCGGCAACGGGTATGACGTTGGAGGAACGCCAGGCGTTGCGCCGCCGGGAGTGGAAGGAGTGGACTGACGCCGGCAAGCATGTCGGAGCCAAACCGCGCACGACGATGCCTGGGGAGACTGCGATGTCGGTGCAGGTCGTCGATGGCGAACGCATTATTGACGTTTGGACGATTGAGCCGCATGGCAGCGTACAGACAGTTGAGGAGTTCGGCAAGCGGGTCACTAAGTGGGTTCGTGACGGCTGGGTTGTTTCGGTGAATGGTGTACCGGTGGCTGATGTCGGCGTCGGTGGTGGGGTGGTCAAGACCTTGAAGGAAGCGAAGGAGGTGGCGCAGGCGGAGGCGGCGAAGCGTTCGGGTAGGTCGGCTGCTGATCGTATGGCGGAGATCCGTGGCACCGGGCGCGAGGTTGACCCGGAGTTGGAGGCTTTGTGGGAGGCGGAGAATCTGGCGAAGGGGGCGGATGATGCGCCGCCTTCACCCCGCATCACGCCTGGGGCAGTAGCAGCCGCCGCAGAGGCGGATGCGGTCTTGGAACGGGTGCCTCAGGGGCTCACCGAAATCCAGGGTTTGCTGTGGCGGGCCGGGAAACCTCTGGGCGACGACTTGGCTTTGGACGCTGAGAAGATTTTGGGTAGATACCCTGGCATGAGGTCACTCCAAATGTGGGGGGGGTACTTCAACACCCCTGGTCTGGATACGACGTTGAAGTATGTGCAGGAGGCGTACCCCGCGTGGACCCAATCGCGTCAGAAGGCGTATGCGAAGAACTTGGCGGAGTATTTGCAGGAAGTAAACAAGGGTCTTGCTGATGCACGGAAGTTGTTGCAGGAACTATCGCCCTACGCAGCGACATTTGCCGGGAGGGCAACCATCGCTGCCTACCCGGTTGCGACTTTGCCGGCAGAGCAGGTCCGCCGGTTGGCTGCGGAGGCGGCGATGGCGGCCGGGTTGCCGGCGAGGCGTGCTGCGGCACGCCGCAAGGTGTTCGCCATGTGTACGAAGGCGAAGTGCGAGTTGGCGGAAGGTGCCACGGTCGCTGCCGAGGATCTTTACACGGATGAAACGTTCAAGTTTATGAAACGCCAGATCGACATTAGTGACGCCGAGTTGGGTGGCATTATTTCTGCGAAGCACGGGGTGTTAGATCCGGCTGAATTGGTTGAAACGTACGATGTGCAGTTGCCTAAGACGGGCGCTAAGGAAGTTGTCGCTGGACCGGAGCAACTACAGAAGTTTGTTGATCTTGTGGGGGATGCGGAGGAACTGTTCTTTTACGGTTCTGCCAAGTACCGGGTATTGATGCGGGATCTGTTGGAGAGGGCGCAACAGCGCGGCATGTTGAGCCAAGAGGTTCGTATTGTCGAGCCCACGGGAACGGGAAAGCGCGGCGGCCCTGCAGGCAGCGGGGAGATCAAGTCGAGTTTCAGTCAGTGGGCTGGCGAAACGGGGGCACCCAGGATTCATGAGATTCCTGCGGAGGCGGTCACACCGCCTCCGGCGGCGGTCACACGGCCTCTGGCAACGACTGACGAAACCGCTGCGTCGATCACGGCGAGGCGGATGGATCTCGAAGCACGGTCGGAGGCAGCGTTCGAGCAGGACGATTACGTGGGCAGTCTCGACGACCTGAGACATGTAATCGAAGACTACGAACTCGACCTGGAGGCAATTGAAGTCAACCGGCAGGACGATCTTGCCGGGGTGGTACGCCCGGAAATCTGGAGCGGGGAGCCCGTCGGCCGCACCGCCGTGGTTTTAACCGGCGACGATATACAGGCGCTGCCTGGAGAAACCCGTTCTGCCGCAATCAACCGGTTCCACGACGAACAAAAGCGTCGCGTCGAATACATCCTTGACCAGAAGCGGGCCGAAATGACCACCTTCGAGCCCGGTGCGGCGGCTGCGGAGGCGGTTACGCCGCCTACTCCCCGTGAAGAGGATTCGATTCGTCGGATTAAGATAGCGGCGGAGGCGGTCACACCGGCTCCGGCAGCGGCACGGGATCCGTTCGCTGACACTCGCCTGCGTATCAGCAGGGAGGAAGGCGACGCGCTGATAGAACAGTCACCCGCACGGCCAAGCGATCCTCAGCCAGGGTTTACGGAAGCAGATGCTCTCGAACTCGAAGCCGTACGGTACGACATGCGTGACCGCGTCGTGTGGAGCAAGGAGGCCGGACAGGCGTATGTGGCCGATATGCGGCCAGTTGTCGAACGCCCCGTCAGAGGACGCGGTAAGGAGCCTCACCGGATTTCGCTTCGCATCAGGAAAGAAGGTGGGACTTGGAATGTTTATGTGCTTGAAACGCCGGTGGAGTTCCAAGAGTTTGGTGAAGCAGCCCAGGCGTTAGCCCGCAGACTGAAGGGGACGTATGCACACCAAGCGTTCGAGCCGACCGTCCAGTGGAGCAGCAACCGGCCCGCCCCGTGGGAGCAGCGGTTCGCAGGGGTTTCGGATGCGGGTGCTGAAGGAGGGACAGGGGGTTTCCGCACGCTGAGGGACGCTAAGGCGTTCGCGGAGAAAGAGTTGGATCTCATTATGTGGGATGCGCCGACGCCGACGCTTCGGACTTCGCGTGAGATTGCGGCGGAGGCGGTTACGCCGCCTCCGACCGTGGTGGACCGGATGCCTACCTGGATGGACAGTCAACTGGATGAGTTGACTGAGGCGCTCCGTGCTAAGCGCGAGGCGGTTACCCCTCCGGCAGCAGCAGCACCTACGCCTCCGCCGGCGGCGGCGGCTACCAGGGCGCCGGATCCGTCGGGAATGTACGGCCCGAAGGGCGCCCCCAAGTTCGAACAGGTGATCGTGCGTACGCCTTTCGGTGATTTCCGGTTGCAGTTCACGGGGAAGCGGACCGGTCAGAAGGTGAAGATTCTGGATGCTCCGGCGGCGTTGGCGGCTTCGCCGGCGAAGACGGGGCCTGCGGTGCCGGGAACACGGGCGCCGTTGGGGCCGGGTGTCGAGTTCAAGAACTATGCGGCGGCGGAGAGCAGGATCGACGAGTGGGCGCAGGAGGTCTTTGAGAAGCGTTGGACCGGTGTCGACGTTGGCCCTGAGGAAGCATTCCCGACCGATTTTGCCCAGGGTGCGGTGGGGCGTTTGTTGGCGGATCCTGCCCGGCAGGGTGGGGTGCGGCAGGCGTTGGCGACGTTGACGGGTCGGACTGAAACGACGGCGTTTTCTGGTATGCAGGGTTTGTCGTGGACTGGCGAGTTGGAGGAGGCTATTATTCGAGCCGGCTATCGTGACTACGTTCACGATCCGCTGTTTCGCGAGTTCGCTAGAATGGTTCGTGTAACTGGAGCGGCCGAAAAGGACGAGATTTTGGAGCCGCTTTCCGCTGCGGCGGAAGCCTTGCGGCGCGATGACCCTTACAACTGGAAAGAGTTTAGCCGCGCCAGAGGCTATTCTGAACAGGAAATAGCAGACTTTGAGCGATACCTCGATCTGGAACGGCAGGTAACGGCGAAGTATCCAGAAGATCCAGACCTTACGTTTGGGCTGGTACACAATCTGCAAGAAGTGGCTCCAGATCTACAGGACTTGCTCGAAGGCAATATTCCGATGTGGCAGTTCCCGTTGGATCAGAGAATGGCGATGACGGAAACGGAGCGTCGCCTTCTGACCGAATCGGAGCGTTTGACGCACCTGGCGTACGCTTCGGAGCATTACAGGCAGGCTGAGGCGGCGATGGCGGCCGGGTTGACGTTGGAAGCGGAGATCGCGACGATGCAGGGGCGGATAAGGCAACTGGCTTCCCAAACAGAAGCCATCCAGGCGGTATACGATGCCGCTGCCCCGGCTGCGGCGGCGGCTGGAAGGGCCAAGAACGAGGTGTGGCCGGCGGATGTGGTGGAGTTGTTCGATGGGACTCGTTCTGAGATAGACGACTTCCAGGAGGCGTTGCGTAAGTTCAACGCGACCCGCACCAGGAACCTGTTCAATGAAACATTGACGCAGCAGACGGCGGCACAGTGGGGGCCGAATACGAGCAACCCGAAGTGGTCGAGGGGTTGGATAGCGCCGTTGTCGGAAGACGGAGGCGAAGCGCCGCTGTTCGAGATGTTGAACGCGTTGTTCAAGACGAGTTCGTCGACCGGCGATTTCCACGGGTTCTTGAAGTGGTACGACAAGTTCCTGAACTATTGGAAGGCGCAGGCGGTGTCGACGCCGGGGTTCGTTATCCGTAACGGCCTGGGTGGTTCATGGTTGTCGTACGCGTTTGGTTTGATGGAGTTGGGTTCGACGAACAAGTTCGCCGGGGTGTTCCTCAAGGCGTCGAGGTTGGGTGAAGGCAACGCTGTCAAGGGTGTCGACGAGATGATTAAAGCACTTGGGGTAAGCAAGAAGAAGTCGGTGGGGGTCGGGTTTGGTTCCCGTGTCGACATCAACGAGTTGCGTACTATCCGTCGTGTTCTCGACAGCGGCATCGTCGGTGGCGGCCAGGTCATCACTGAGGTTGACAGGAATGTTGCTATGAGGCTTGTCAGGGAGTCTCGTAACCCGCTCACCAACCAGCCGATCGATGTGGTGTTCAACCCGGCTTCGACGGAGTTCGCTCCGTTCCGGTTTATCCGGTCAGCGAACGAGCAGATGGAAACGGTGTTGCGTGGCGCTCTGGCGTTCGATGTGTTGCAGAAGGGTGGTTCGATCGGGGATGCTGCCGGCCAGGTCTACAAGTTCCATTTCAACTATGCGGATTTGACGGGCACGGAACGGAAGATGCGGCGTGTCATTCCGTTCTGGACCTGGCAGAAGAACGTGGTGCCGATTCTGGTGGAGAGCCTGGGGAAGCATCCGTATGCATGGGGCCGGTTGCAGCAGGTGAAGGGCAATCTGGAACTCCAGTCGAAGGAGGAGGGGGTGGTGCCGGATTATTTCCTGGAGAACATGGCGATCCGGTTGCCGTGGAAGATCAACGACTACCAGTCGTATTGGATTCCCGATCTGCCGTTCCGTGATCTGAACCGTCTGATGAAGGAGCCGGGTTCGATCACGCGGGTGTTCGCTGAGTCGGCTGCGCCGCCGGTGAAGGTGCCGTTGGAGATTTGGGCGGGGAAGCAGTTCTTCGCTGACCTGCCGTTCAGCGGCAGGTATCAGCAGGTTCCTCCGGTGTACGCCAAGTTCCCTTTCCTGATGGAGGCTTTGGGTTTGGCTGGGAAAGCCAAGAAGGACAAGAAGGGGGAGTATAAGATGCGGGACCAGGATCTCTACATGTTGGATAGTTGGATGCCGTTCTTGTCTAGGTTCCGTAGGTTGTTGCCGAATGAGAGCCGCTATTCGCGGCGGGTGGCGTCGACTGTGGTGTCGACGGTGTTCGGCACGCAGGTGCGGATCAATGATCCGCATGAGAAGCGCAACCAGATTCTTCGGAATGATCGTGCGTTCGAGGAGAAGATGCGTGATCTGATCGATATCGAGATGAGGGTTCGATGAAGCCGTTGTCGGAAACGCGGGGGGTTGTGTCGCGGGTCGAGTGGGGGGCGCGTGGCCCGGCGAAGCCGTTTCGTGCGTTGTCTCCTGGCCGGGTGAAGGGCGTGGTGTTGCATCACAGCGGCGTGAAGGATGGCCCGTCGGGGGTTGCGGCGGTGAAGGCGTTCGAGTCGTATCACATGGATACCCGCAAGTGGGATGCGATCGCCTACAACTGGCTGGTGGATTCGTCTGGTGCGGTGTTCGAGGGGCGTGGTCCTGGTGTGCGTGGTGCTGCTACGAAGGGGTGGAATGCCCGTTCGGAATCGGTGTGCTATGTGGGGTGGGGGTATGATCGGGTGCCGGATGTGGCGTTGAAGTCGATTATGGCTGTCATTGATGATGTGCAGTTGCGGTATGGGGGTTCGTTGTGGGTGCGGGGGCATCGGGATGTGTCGTCGTCGACCTGTCCCGGCAGGTGGTTGCATGACTGGTTGACGGATGGTGCCCGTGTGGATCAGGGGCCGCCTTCCGACATCGACTGGGCGGGGATTGTGGCCTATCTGACGGCCCTTGGGGGCCGTGTGGCGGCTTCCCCCCTGTCGTGGCGTCGGCGGAGCCGTGGAGAGGCTGTACGGGCCGCTCAGAGCCGTTTGAGGGACCGCGGGTACGACCCTGGTCCCGTGGACGGGATCTATGGTAGGCGTACAGCCGGCGCTGTGAAAAGATTCGAGAAGGCTATGGGCTTCTTGAAGCCCAACGGTGTCCTCGACGGCAACACCTGGACGGCGCTGTTCTTCGTATAGAGGGACACCCCACCCATCTAATAGGAGGTACCCACATGCCGAAGGGCAAAGGTTACGGAACATTCGAGAAGACGTTCGGATCGCAGGACGAGCAGCCCTACGACTCGACATCGAGCGAGAACATGCACGCCATGAGCGGCAAAGCGAAGAAGGACGCTGCGTATCTCCGCAAGACGAAGTTGGGGAACGCCGCCCACGGTGGCCGTCCCTTCGGGAAGTGAGCGACATGCGTGACGGCAAGACCCCCAAGGCTGTGAAGGCCGACCAGGTGCTGGTCACCTCGGTGAAGACCGGCGGCGGTATCGGTTCCGTCGGTTCACCCTCAAAGAGCGGCGCCCGTAAAGCCTTGTACGACTGATGCCAGGCAAGAAGAAGCCTCGCCGCCCAAGGTACTGACATGCCCCTCAAGAAGGGGTCCAGCCAGGACGTAATCGGTCACAACATCGGCAAGTTGATTACCGAAGGGTATCCCCGTGACCAGGCTGCCGCTATCGCCTACGACAAGGCAAACAAGTCGAAAGGGAAAAAATGAGAAACATGCTAGAGAGAGCAGCGTGGACCTTTTGCCAGGGATTCCTGGGAGTGTTCCTGGTCAGCGACCTGTCCACAGGTCGCGGTGCGATCGTAGCCGGCGTCGCCAGCGCCCTGTCCGTCGTCAAGACGTACGCTCAAGACAAGATCTCGTAATGGACGACCTCGATGCCAAATGGGGGAACTTCATGGCATCCAGCGGCGTTCAACTAGAAGAAGACATCCTGCAATCCCTACAGGAAAGCCGCCACATCCTCGACATCGAGGACGGCACCCACGCTTCCTGGTACGACAACCGCCTCGGGACACTGCTGGTGTTCCAACACGACGAAGCACTCAGCATGATCGGTGCGTGGCACGACGCAGACGGCGGCGACCTGATCGCCCTGTCCCGCGTACTCAGGTGGGTGGGCGGCTTCATGGACATGCTGGAACAGTGCCTGATGCTCTACGATTCGTTCGACGACGAATAGACGCCAAGGCGGCGCTGAACCAGCGCCGAATCCGCTAACTCGTCTTGTAGTTTCTGAACAATCCGGTCACGCCTGCGCGCCAACGTCGTCTTCGGAACACCCAAGACCCTTCCGACGAAACGCAAACTAAGTTTCACTTTCGTCAACATCAAGAAGATCCACCGTTCTTCCTCGGTGAGAGAATCCAACGCATCGGCCAGGATCTCCCGCAACTCGTCCTGTTCCTCGATGCTTTCTTCCGGCTCATCGAACGGAGCGACACGCATCAACGCGTCGTAAACAGTTTGTGGCCTACGGCGATGCCAATGCCGGGAAGGCGAACCTTCCGATGCCGGCCCCAACAGGGAATCCAACAGGTATGGGTCTGCTGTCCATGCTCCCCGCTCCGCCCTACTCAACAGCCGGCTGATTCAGAAACTGCTCCCCGATGACCCTGGTGTTCTCTGGGTCGTAATGCGCGGGATCGCCCTTCTCCCACGCCTCGTCGTAGTCGATCCAACCCAGGATGTCGACGACGCGGAACTCCGGCGGCACAGGCTGCACCACCCACAGCACCAAACCCATGTCCAACTGGCGTCGGCGTACAGCCGCGTTGGTGCTGGTCCGCACCCGACGCACCTCGATGTTGTGGCCCACATCCGGCAGATGCTTGTAGTTCTTATGCTCCGACTTGTGCCACACATGCCCAGGCCAATACTGGTTCGTGACCTTCGCCACCGCCAGTTCCCCCACCGATGCGGCAGCCAGAGCGGTGCGGTTGTCCTCCATGCGCTTCTTGTCGTAAGAAGCGGCATCCGCCTTGCCCCAGTTCTCGATGAAACGACGGGCGCCAACATGCAACGCGTGTTCGTATTCCCACGGATCTAGTTCAACCTGGATCATTTCTTCTTTCCAATCAGACGATGCACCTGGCGGTCATCGTCGTAGGCGTGACCGTTCAAAGCGTCCTCGACGAGTTTCAGATAGTTGGAAACGTCGCCTCGTAGCGACGACTGCTCCATCTCCATCGGAGTCAACGTGATCGTTATGCGATCCTTCGAGAAGGCGCACGCCAGAGACACGGCGCCCTCGAACTTCGGTCCCTTGTACGCATCAGCGATCACCTGCTCTGCGTCGACCGTTCCCTTCGGCGTGTAGGTGCGTCCCTTCCCGAAGCGTGGACGCCCCTTCGCCTTCGGTCGGGTACGAACCGTGAACCGGTATGTGTCAGGGTTGGGGGCCATCAGAGCGCCTCCAGGGTGTGGTTGCGTGCATTGGTCACAAGTTCCTCCAAGCGTCGATCACGGTCGTTACGGCCAACAAACTTTCCGACCCGGTCGTCAAGTTGGGTCGTCAGATGCAACACCATGTAGTCGCTGTAGTTCTGCCGAAACAACGAACAGGCGAAAGAATACAGGGCGTTGGAACGATCCTCCCGAATGTCGCCGTCCCAGATCCTGCGGGCGATGTACCCGAAGTCTGAATCGCTGCGGGTTCTGACCTGCTCCACCTGAGCGATCGGCTTCGAGTGCCGCTCCTGGTACAACGCGTGGATGGAACGGATCGCATGGCTGCTCGCCCTCGACTCCCACGCCATCTCGACAAACGTGTCCAACGGAAGCGGCGTGTCATCGTCGCTGACGATGACCTGCCGGCCAGGGTTCCCCATGTTCGGATACGGCAACAGCAGACAGTTCCCGAAACCCTTCCCATCCAACGCCGTCTGCTTCGGATAGACCTCCTTGGTGGGTACGTCCAACAGCCGGCACGCCCCCATCATGGCCTCACGGCCGAACTCGGCGGTCAACGGCTGCCGCAGGTACACCCACACATGGAAGCCCTTCGACCTGGACCGTTCAATCCAACCATAGACATTGAACCGTTCCAACAACCGTTGCAGGTTGCAGGCGTGAATGAAATCAGGTTCGCCCTCATCCAGGTCGACAGCCAACCAGTTCACATACCATTCAGCGGTACGCTGGTAGTCCTTCCTGAACAACGGATACACGCCGATCGGGGGTTCCCCCTCCAGGTGCTGCCGGATCGCATCCTCATACGGCTCACCGACAGCGGAGAACGCCTCCCCCTGAGAATCGACAAGCGGCCGGATGCCGTCATAGTTGATGGCAACCCGGCCGCCCTGGTGTAGGCGAGCGAAAGTCTCGACTACATCCATCGGTCGTCCGAAGGAATATCGGATTCGTAGTATTCACGCACCAGCCCGCAGTGCGGATCCATGAAGTAATCCACCGGAGGGTTGGTGGTGTGGCACGGTGGCCGCTTGTTCTTGCAGAGATCCAACGAAATGGATACGGAATGGATGCGCTGCTGATAGTCGTCGAGTTTCGCCAGATCCCGCTTGCGGAACACATTCAACTGGAGGATCGCATACTCGTCGGCGTTGAACTTGCCGTCGTCCATGCCCCTCGACGTACCCCTGGTCGAACTCTTACCTGACTGGTGAACCAGACCGACGGGAAGGTTCTCCGTTTCGGCCCACTCCTTCACACCTTTCAGCACCGACGACACGCCCTCATAACCTGACGCTGCCGGCAACTGCTCCAGAAAGTCGATCATCACGAACCGGGGGCGGATCTGCCAGAAGTCCTCACACTCCGACAGGGCCACACTCATCTCGTTAAACGGGAGAGCGGAAGGAAATATCTTGACCCGATCCAGCATCTCTTTCGCTTCCTCGATCTGCTCAAGGTACGTCGGATCGGAAGCCTGCAACGCTTCCTCCACATCAGCCAGGTTCTGCAGGTACAGCAAAGCGTACAGTTTGCTGATGACGAGAGTCTCCGGCTCATCCGGCGTAAAGATCACCGCCCGAAAATCTGGATCCTCGTTCAGGTTCTTCGCTATGGCCGACAACAGGACAGCAGACTTGCCGCTATGGGCACGACCCGTCACGACCAGCACATCAGACGGCCACACGCCACGCATCTTGTTGTCGATGTCGTCCAACCCCAGGAAGAACCTGTCGTGGCTCCCCGCAGCGTATTCCACCCATTTGTCTACCGCCTTGTGGCTGGGCTGGAAGTAACGGTAGTTGCGGCCAGACGGCTGAACATCGACACCCTGCAATCGGGCATCGATGTCAGCCGCACTGAGCGCGACGGGTGAGGTATCCGTCACCTACTGACTGTTGGCGTAGGTGTACTGCTGGAGTGCCGGCCGGCGGGTATCCCACTCGAAGTCGACGGCGTCGGCCTGGGTCTGGCCGGCGGCCTGATCCCACACCTTCAACGGGACGTTGCTGTCACCGTCGTTGACCCAGATCCCCACGTTGTTGGACACGTTCACCCCCATGTGGGTGAACGCCTCCTTCATCACGGAGAAGTTCGGGAAGTTCTTGCCGCTCTTGGCAAGATCGGTGGAACCGTCAGCGTGTTCCTTCACCTCGAACACCTTGATGGTGCCGCCGTTACCGTCCGACCACTCGTTCGGCTGGAATGCCAGCAGGTTCCACGCAGCCTGCTTCTCGTCGGCCCCCTTGCCGACACAGAAGTCGACCCGCGGGTACACCTTGCGGCCCACCTGGGCGCCAGCAGGCGCCCCTCCTGCCGGCCTGGGGACCGGGGCGGCAGCCACCGACTGCTGCGTCGGACCAGCCGGAGCCGGAGCGGCAGCCGGAGCGGCAGCCGGAGCGGCTCCAGGAAACGCAGCAGTCACCGTTTCCAGAGCGCAACGCTCCACCAGATCGTTGTGGACCGTTTCAACGGTAGCCAGATACAGGTCAGCGTTCCCGCTACCGGCGCAGACTTCACCTGCGACCTTTGCGGCAACTTGGGCAACAATGGAAGCATCTCTCCCACTCATAAGCATTTCTCTCTCTCTCCCTTTACCAGGGTGTAGAGCCAAGGTGTTTCCCTCGGCATTCACCGGCCTGCCAGATGGGGCACCACTTCGGTGAGCAATGCCATCCCGCCCAGCGCAACGGCCAGACCTTCAAATCAGATTGTATAAGAGCAGCCGCCGACCAGCATAGATCCCGTAATGCCTCGGTATCGGGATCCCTCCGCTCGATCCTGATGGTGTGGACCTTGCCCTTCACCAGACACACCAGATCGAAGTACGGCACCCCCAATGCGAAGCAGTAGACGCTGGCCTGGAGGTTCCACCGCTTCTGCTCCCACGGCTCGTACGCCCGGCTCGGGTTCTTCCAGTCGACGATCAGGTCGGGCTGCACCCAGTCGGCGGTGCCGGTCAGCACCAAGCGTACGCCGTCACGTTCATCCAGGACGGTGCGGAACTCCTGCTCGACACCAGTCGGAACCAGCAGATTCGGAAAGACTTCTTCATGCCACGCAACAAGATTCTTTCGGGCAACATCCACCACCGTTTCAAACTCATGTCGCCATACTTCAACGCCGCCGGCAAGATCAGAAGTAATCGAATCCATGTAATCAGATGCTTCTTCAATAGAAACCCTGTTACCGGTGTGCATTAGTTCTTTACCGCAATACTCGATAGCGGCATGAACCATATTGCCTCGCAGCATGTCGCTGCTTTCCTGCGAACGTACAAGCCCCAGCCGTTCCTGGCGGGCCTGCTCTGGACAGTTCGAGAAGGTGTTCAACCAACTCTGGCGTATCGGAATCTCAATCATGGGAACAGTATGGCACATGGCTGTGACAGCCGGTGGCCGGCACCGCCTCGGAGAGGAAAGACGGTGCCGGCGGGAACCGGCCCCCGTTACCCCCAACCCCCCCTAAAGGGGGGTTGGGGTACGGTACCCGGTCAAGCATACAGCGGGGCGTCACCCACGATGGGGATGACATCCGACAGCGACACGCTGTGCATCCGCTCATCGATAGCCCGGTTCAACAGTTCGTGGGAACGAACCCGACCGACACCGGCCAGGCGACCCACCTCGGCGCCGTTACCTATCTCCAGTTGGGCATCTAACATTGCCTGCCGGCGCACGAAAGCGACGGCAGTTTTAAGTGCTTCCAGGTTGTGCGCTATCTCCGCAGAAACACGCAAAACCCGTTCGTAATCGTCGCCGTATTCATCCAAATGTTTCCGCATCGCTACGCCGAAAGCAACTGGTTCCGGTAGCAGATCAGTACCGAAAACATAGACAGGATCTTTCCCGTTACCGCAGACTCCCATCGCCTCATCCATTCCGTTGCGGAACGTGGACGGCATGACGCAACTCCCGGTCCAACGCTTCGATCAGATCCCGAATGCGGTCGATGGCCGCCGGATCAAACCGGTCGGGCTTCGCCACCATGTCAGAGAACGGGGCATGGACACCCAGCAGCACACGCTGGGCATCGCGGAGGCGGGCCTCCAGGGTTGGGACGGGATTCAGAAACTCCCCGTCAGGATCAGTTGGTGTCGCCACGGTTACCTCCCGGCGATAGATGGCTTCAATGAATAGGTTGTTGCCTCTACCTGTACGGTAGATGTGTCCCACTTCGAGGCGCCGTTACCCCCAGGTGGCGGGTCAACGCCTCCACCTGCTGGCGCAGCATGTCGATGTCCCTCTTAAGGGAAAGGATCAACATGCGGTCAGATTCGTGGTCATCCCACCGGCCCACGGAAACCGGAAAGCCCTTCTCCCTCATGCCTACTCCACCTCCGTGAGACAGATACGAACCAAGCACTCGTCATCGTTGGGCGCCGTGTCCACATGTGAAACATGGAGAGTATTGCTATTGCTCATGAACCCGGTCCCATCCAGGATCGCCTGCCGCAGGTCGACTTCAGTCAGCAGCAACTCGTACTGCCGCATCGTCGGTTTCTTCGTTACCTTCATCGTGTTCCTTTCGGTGTCGTGCGGCCACCCTTCGGCCGCATGTTGTGTGGCTTCTTACGCTTCTTACTCATAACTCATTCCTCTCATCGTCGTACAGAACATCCGTCCCCTTGAAACAACCGGCACACACATCGACGTAACCGTCATGGCACACCACCCGCAGTTCCTCGTCGAGGTCGATGCGCTCACCACACCGCTCACACTCACGGCAGGCGCACAGCACACACACATCACCCAACCGCATGTCAGGTTCCTCGCCGGCCTTCACCGACTCGCAGGTGCCTTCAGCCACGTTGACGCAGCCGGCCCACTCTGCCCGCAGTCGAGCAGCGTCCCTGTCGCGTTCGGCCAGGAGACTCTTTCGGGTCATCGTTTCAACGACACCCGTCGGATCAATACTCACAGCGCCTCCCAACATGTCGGACACAGATACCAATGGAACGAGCCCCTGTGCTTGCGCCGAGCCTGAATCAGCAACTCCCGGTCGCCCACCGACAGCGACGGAAACATCGCGTCGACCGCCGGTGACCCCACCGCCATGTACGCCTCCAACGACTGCTCCGGCACCTCGACAGAATCGACACTGTCACAGGTCCGGCATCCCATCTTGACCTCAGACACCTGGCACCCCCTCACGCCGGTCACGATACGACCGGAAACCCTCGCCCACCGTCATGCAGTAGGCACCACTGAAACAATCCCAGGTCTTGCCATCGTCCGATGCCATCAACCAAGTGACATACGGATGGTGATAGGCGCTGGACACGGCCAGCACCAGACCCAGGTGGGGCCGTTGACCCCGTCCCCCACGCCAAACGTGGTGGATGATCGGTTTAGCGCCATTGCGTAAATGAATCATGTCTCTCCTTCGTCGTCGTAGACCCCGACCGTACGCCAGAAAGCATCCACCGTGCACCGACATTGACTCGTATAGACTGTCAACCGTCGAGCCACCACCGGCCCGACACAACCAAGGAGAGACAAGACATGCATGAGATAACCGGACGCGACCACGTTTTGCTCGTCGAGGGTCACCCCCTGAGTGGCATGGGCAACTGGCACGGATTGGCAGAGACAGTCGGCTGGTCGTCCAACCAGCAGGGGCTCTACGTCGAGGACGTACGACACGTGCTGGGCGTCGGAGCCTGGGAGGTCCAAACCGTCCCCCTAGCAGACGCCCGCACCGAGCCGCCGACCCTCATCGACGGCCATGTCGGCATCGCCTGCGGCGACCAACCGCCGCACTACTTCCCGACCAAGCAGTACGGCGTACTCCAGAACAAAGAACTGGTGTCCCTGGCCAACGTCTTCAAGGAAGCAGCCCTCATCGAGCGAGGCGTCGACCTGCCGATCCTGTCGGCGGGCACCCTGCGTGACCGCCGCATGGCGTTCGTATCCGTCGGCGTCCCCGACGACGCAGCCCTCGACGGCCTGCCCGCAAGGAACCACGCCATGAACCTAGGCACCAGCCACGACGGCACATGCGCCCTCGTCGGCTGTCTCGCCTCCTACATTGTCGTGTGTGCCAACACCTTCAGGGCGAGCCTCCTGGGACAGGCTCCACAGGAGATCTACGTCAGGCATACGCAGGGGATCGAAGACCTAGCCGAGGCCAGGGCGATCCTCCGAGGGATGCTGTCCGCAGCAACAGCGACCGACCTCGCCATAGCGCGGCTGCTCGACACGACCTACAAGGCCCGCAACCTGTGGGACGACCTCACCACACAGGTCTTCCCCCAGGTGTACGTCCAACCTGACGACGAGAAAGGCTGGACCGCAGCCCACACCAAGCAGGAGCGTCGCGTCGAGGCCATCCAAGAGGTCTACTACTCAGACCTCGTACCGAGCGACACGTGGGGCACGGCTTGGGCAGCCCTGATGTCCTGTCAGGGCTGGGAGCAGCACGAACGAACCACCCGCACCGCCAAGGGCCAGCAGCCACGCCACCGGGCAGCACTGGCCATGCAGCGGACAGTCGCCTCGTCCAACGGGAGCGGCTACCCGCTAACCGACGCCCTGATGGGCACAGACCTCGATGGCCTGCAGGGCGCCAGCCTGAAAGAACTGGTGAACGCATGAGCATGACCCCCGAGCAAACAACGCAGACGGTCGAAGACCTACTACAGGCACTCGCAACAGCACTGCGTCCATACCTCAACCTCGAGGCTGTCGACATGACCGACGAGTTCGACGACCTGTTCGTGGCAGCAGTCAGCCGCCACAACATCCTCGACTCGATCAACTTCGACCCGAGCGACTACGAGATCATCACCCATGACGACATCGGGGACTGCATCGACAACCACCTAGCGTACAACTCCGAATACGCCACCCTGGACAACGTCCAAGAGTGGCTGAGTTCAATCAACTGGAGGAACGCATGACCGCACGCACGTTTACCTCCCTCGATGCGCTCGACATCATGCAGGCACTAACCGAGCGGACCACCTGCCCCCGGTGCGGCATCCCCGGGACCATGCGTCGACCCGTCGAGGTCAACGCCCTGTCCAGGCACACCCGCGGCGAGTCCGACGCCCCGCTGTACGTCTGCTCGACCTGCGGACAGGATGAAGCAATGGAGCAGGCATTTGCCACGCTGCTACCGGTAGCGAAGTGGGCCCACCCACCCGCCTAGAAAGGGGAGGTAAGGAGCGGCGCCGGTCCCGGGGGGGGCCGGCGCCGTTCTCCGTTTTCCCCTGCACCATCACCCCACCCAACCCCGACACCGACGCTTAGAACCGCTCCCAGCGCCCTCAATCGACCCCGAAAACGTTCAGCGGCTCCTCGATCACGATTAGCGCCCTCGTACGCCGAGCCCGAACCAGACCGGTTAAGTGTGGTACTTTTCTTACAGGCGCAACCAGCGCCAGAACGGAGAGAACCAATGGACCTACTCACCCTGGCATTCCATGCCATAGCCCTAACTTTCCCAGCCCTAGCGATAGTGCTGGGGATCTACTACGGAGCACGCTCACTACTCGAGCGACGCAACCACGCCCGACGGGCAGCGGCCTACTGGCTCGCAATCGCCGACTACCGCCGGAGCCTCGACGAATGGCGCGGCGAACTTTTGAAGGACTGGGGACCAGCACTACGCGCACACAGCCGAGGCGAAAGGGACTACGACCAGTCATGACTAACCGCCTGTATGCCATAGCGGAGCAAATGGAACGCCCCACAGCCCTACCCGACCGGAGCCTCGACGGATGGGCCGCCCTAGCCGACGGGTTCCTATCCTCCGATCTCAAATGCTCACCGGTCGCCGGAACCAGCCGCGACGGCTCACCCAGGGCAAGCGATTCGGTACGAATCGCGACCTGGCTACCCAGCGGCCCACCGTCAGAGGGTGGAACGTGTCCGGGCGCCACGACCTACTGCCACCGCGACGCCCACGGAAAAATGACCTGCTACGCGTGCCGCCTCGAAACCCGGCCCACACTCCGAGCCCTGACCAGCCGCCGCCTCGAGGTCTGGCGATCACTAGACCAAGGAGGAAAGACCACGCTGGCCGCGGCCATACTCGCGAGAGCCCACGCCATGCAAACCAGCCCCAGCCCACTATCGGCCCACGCCGGCCACCCAGTGCAGCGCCCCGTGGTCCGCCTGGGAGCCGGTGGCGACCTCGAGGACGTAGCCACGGGTCAGGCGTACGCGGCGGCTCTCGCGTGGGCAAGCCTCCCCGAGTCAGGTATTGACGATCTCCGGGTCTGGCTCTACTCCCGCTCCTACGGGCTCAACGATATGGAAGACCCACTAGGCCCGATAGCCGACGGAATACGCGACGGCTCCATTCAGAACTGTTCCGCGTATCTCAGCACCGACCCGGAGATGATCCAGCGCACCCGCAGAGCCCTGCAGAGCCACCGCTACGCCCACCTACCCGTCAGCGTCCTCGCGGCGACCATGGACGAAGGACGACGCATCCTGTATACTCTCCGAGGACCCCAGGGCCCCCGAGAGATCATCTGCCCAACAGACCGACCCACCCGGCCCCTACCGATAGCGAGCCGTCGACCCGGCGAACCCCACGCCTCCGGGATCTGTCCCAGGTGCCGCGCATGCATCGACCCAGCCCGCGGCCTCGAGCGTTCACAGGATGTCGTTTTCGTCCGCCGCTAACCAGACCACCCAGCGCCGGCCGCCGCCGGCCCGAACGGCCCCCGACGCCCCTACCGCCGGGGGCCGTTCCGCGTGCACCCCAACCCCACCCAACCGCCCCGCCGGCCCTTAGAACGGCTCTACGGCCCCTCGACGACCCCCGAAAACGTCCCGCGGCTCCCCGATCGAGTCCAGGCCGATCCTCCCACCGTGAACACCACCACCCCTCCCAACGGTTACCGGACCCGGTAGCCGGCCCTCGAGGCCCACCCCCCGCCGTTCCCGCCCCGTTCCCGGCCGTTCCCCTCCGTCCACGCCGACACCCCGAAAAAAGAGCTCCGCTGGAGCCGCTCGAGCACGACCCAGGCGGCCGCAGGATCCGGCGCCACGACCGAACCGGCGCCGGATGGGGGGCACCCCGAGCCCCCACCGCCCTCGTCTTGGTATAAGTATTATTACTGTATTTCCGGTGCGTGCAACCATCATACTTGGTAGACGGTGCCTGTACGTCGGCGGGGGTAGGGCTCTGTGGTATCCCCCCTGTATGCTTCGGTACCTGGTACCGTAGTGGGGGTGGGTGGGTGCGCTTGAGGCGCACCCACCCACCCCCACCAATACCGTAGGGTTTGTCCCACTTTATCTTTGGGAC
>Ga0098036_1000355_pt1 | contig 20686 bp, 24 predicted proteins | sample 4_EtaG_FD_77064 | JGI IMG/M metagenome (GOLD analysis project Ga0098036, IMG submission 77064) | Marine viral communities from the Subarctic Pacific Ocean - 4_ETSP_OMZ_AT15127 metaG | ecosystem: Environmental > Aquatic > Marine > Oceanic | place: Pacific Ocean | collected 2015-01-07 | reverse complement strand
TATCAAAGAATGACATGATTCTTTGTAGGGTTAACGACAAATTTACTGAATTATCAAAGAATAAACTAACTTTAAAGAAGGTACCTCTAAAACGTCCGCCTTCTTCATCTCTAGGTAATTTAATTCTAAACTTCCTAAATCTATGCACTTGGTCTATTTCTACTTCTGACGAGTCTTGATAATCATTCTCTACTCTAATTCTATTTAAACCCGCAGACTGAATAACGTTGCCGTTCTCATCTTTTACAGTACAGTTGTATTCTATAAATCTTAAGATCTTATTTAATAGTGCTCCTGTGTTTACAATGAAAGTTAAAGATGTATCTGATACTTCTCCATAGAACCGTCCATAATCTCCTTCATTATGTACAAATAATCTATTAGTAGTATTAACAACGCTGCCTTCTCCTAATATGGTAGGTACTGACATTAACTCTCTAAAACCATTTAGATACTGAGAAGGTAAACATGAATAGAAACTTGTAAACTTAGCCATTGGCTCTGAGTATACTAGAGTACTTCCTTCTATCCTAGAAGAAGGTAAGATGCTTTCAAAGTTTCCATCAATACTTTGTAGAACATCAAATAGATTACTATTAAAATCAGGTAATGGTAATAGAGGAGTTATATCTGATTCTAAAATCTCTCCGTAAGCACTGAGTTCATCTCCTGGAGTATTTATAGCATCTCCATCAACATTTATAATTCCTGGATTACCTCCTGCCTGCACTGGTAGGTTAGTAACATCAAATGGAACACCATTCATATACAGTAACTCAATGTTTCCATCTAATCCTAAACCTGTGCCAAAGCCTGAGTTAAATGCTTTGTTAGGTCCATAAGAATAATTATTATTTAAGTTGTATCCATACTGATTACCAAATAAAGAAATAAGAACTTCTCTGTTTCTAGTATCATATCCTAATGTAGCTCCAATACCTATTAGTGGGTTATCGCCCCCCTGCTTCTTGGTCAAGAGCATCATTCCTCCAATGTTATCATTGAAGTAGCTATTCATTCCCAATGCTTTTGATACATCTTGCGCTGTAGTCCCTTTTAGTATAACTAAGGCCTTACGTTTAGCATCAAGAATATAGGCAACTCCATCTGCTACTACAGCAGCATATTGATGTATGCTCCCATTCTGAGTAGTGACATATGAGAAGTCTTGAACTCCATCTCCTGTGCCTAATGTTATAAGAGTACCTGATTCAGCTCCTGCAAGTTCTCTAGTATTAACTAAGAAGACTCCGATAGCGTCATCTTGAATAGTTACAATTTCATCTTGTAGATTGAGTAGTCTATTAATAGCCCCATATGCTGGATCAATATCTTTATAGTTAAGTATACCAAACTGTGTGAATGCGTCTACACTCTCTCCTAAAATTTTTGTATTAGAGTAATATGTTCTAACATCAAACTCGGATACTGGATTAAAGTCAGGAGGATCAGCAAAGAATATTTTAGTAATCTGATCTTCTGAGAATACAGGGTTATATTCAAATGCTTTAGTTGTGCCGTTGAATAAAACATTCGATACTCCATTAACATCAAATTGCTCCTGCATTCTATAGTTCTCAGGAACATCTTCTCCAGGATCGAACAGTCCTTCATTAGGCGCAAACCTACTTGCCCCTGCGTTTAGCTGTGTATTAATAACAGACTCTACAGGAATTACAACTGTTTCAAAAGTACTAGAGTCATTATAGTTAAAAGCACTAGCATTTTGTGAAGTCTCATCATTTTTACTATACTGATTATTCCAGAAGTTCTTCATGAACTCATAGTACTGTACAAAAGTATCTCCCTCAAAAACTTTAAAGTTTTGTGATGCTGTTATTGTTTCTTGGCCTGTAGTAGCATTTATTTCTGTTACTTTAATAGGAGCCGATGTGGTAAAGAAAGTATTAGCAGCTACTGCTGTTTGCGACTGCCCTCCATATTGATTTGTATTTCTACGGACATACTCTACTAAGAAAGCAGATCCTGCAAAGTTTTCTCCACGGGTTCCTGCAGTGGCTGCAAACCCAGGATGATTAGCAATAAATCTACCAGCATTATCGTGAGTAGCAGAATTAGTACTATGGAATTTTGCTCCTGCAATTGTTCCTGTACTGATTAATAAATTAGTACCATGTCTAGCCATTCTAGTATGTTCCATACCGTCTACAAAAACGTTACCCATTTCAAAGGCTAAATTTTTACAAGTAAAGTCTCCAACTGTAATGGTAGGGTCAAATACATATGTACTTGGTACAATAGACTGCATGTCTTCAATCTTTTCAAAGTTCTCAGGCTGAAGGTGAAAATCCGCTGGGGCATTGCCTAAAACATCTAAAGGAGATGTTTGTCTAGCTTTAGTAATTAACTTACGATCGCTACGTGCAGGATCCTTCTTTCTGTAGAAAAATGTTTTTTCATGATCACTGTCAGCGCCTAACATATTATCACATCCTAATAAAGGTCTGAACTCTTTACGCTTTTCTGTAATAGATGTTTCAGATCCTCCATCAGTACCACGTTCCATACTACCTGGACTATTGGATATAGAATTTTGAGTATTACCAGGACTATTTTGAATACTATATAAAGTGTGACCCCATTGAGTAAAATTATCTAATTTACCTCCTCGAGTTAGACTAGGTGGATATTGGTATTCTAGTTCTGAACCCTCTGGTCCTATTCCAAAAGGATGGTGCTTTCTTTCTGTATTATGTTTAGTAGTGTAAGTTAATACTCCTACTGTACGTAAAAAGTCTACGCCTGATGATAAGCTAGGAACAAAATGGTTAAAGGTTATCTCAGGGCAGTGAAAAGACATGAGACATTCTACAGAAGCTGCTGATTGATAAGGAACAGATGTTTCAATAATATTCCTTCTATCGGACTGAGTTGGAGAAGAATCTGGGTCTTCCCCTAATACAGATCCGCCTATGTAACCTACACCAGTTCTACGATCATTAGAGGGGAGCAGAGTATTAAATACACTATTATGAAAATCATATCCTGTGCCATCTTGGACATCATGAACGTGTGGTTGTTTTACGCCATCATCTCCATGTATACCATCACCAAATGCAGCTGAATTTATGCCCCCCAAAGGATAGATAAACTGTTCAGCATTTTCTCCAAATGCAGTTGGAGCTTCATTGCCTCCAATGCCTTCACCTTCATGCTCGAAGCGGCCGCTGTTTTTATGATACCTATTAAGATGCCCTGGGATATCTAACATCTCTGCTACAGGATAGAATACCTGCGGGTTATCCTGAACATCGGCATCAGCAAAAGCTGTAGCAGGTAAGTACCACTTATTAACTACTCCTTGTGCTAAACGGCTTTTATCACTATCTTTTCTTTTACACCTTACAATTTGATAGTGTGTAATTTCATTAGCAGCAAGAAAATCTTGATCTAAACTAACAGTAAAGTTTATGCCTAACGAGAAAAGATCAGTGTATCCCGCATTATCTCCATCATAACCTCTTGATAATGATATTGGAAAATGAAATATTGGCTGTCCGCCGTATGTAGTACCTACTGGACTTGAAGAGGTATCTGAAATTTCTGGAAACTTAATATCCCCTATAAACTGTACACTAGAAGATCCTCCTGCAGAATTAAAGAATACAATGCCAAATCTATAAACCTCTCCTCTTTTATAGCCTCTTACAACTCTATTATAAGGACTAGCAAAATCTCTAAATGATCTATTAAGATAATCAACTCCATCATCTATATCTATATCATCAATAGCTTGGTTATCATTAAAAAAATTTGTTAGAAATCCTAGTCCTATATTAGGAGAGCTATCTCCCTCCATTCTGTGTAGACAAAATTCATAACTTATAAACTCAGCTGACCCTCCTAAAACTCCACTATTTTGCTGAAACTTATATTGATAGTCATCTAACCAAGTCTCATAAGTGCCTCCAGCCTCTTCTCCAAAGACTGTTCCTGATTCATCATTAAATGGATTCTGATAAACCCCGTAATTGTCATAAGTATTACTACTATTCTGTCTAAATCTAAATGTTTCTAATCCCTCTCGAATAACATCAGGTACATCAATTTCATACCCTTTAATGTTAGCACAAAATAGAATATTATCTTTTATACCAAATGTCTTGTTGGTTTTAAAAGGTACGTTACCTGTAGCAAACTCTTCAAAGCTAGAGACAATTTCTTCTCCCTCATTTCCAGAGTGTACTAAAATTACACTGTCAGTGTTACCAGAAATATCTTCTGATTCTACTACTGCTATTTGAGGCAGCTCTCCAAAGTCGGCAAGAAAAACACTAACTAAACTAATTGTCTGATAAGTATCAGGAGGTAACTCACTTAGATCTACTGTTAGTGTTACCTGTTTTGTAGTTGCAAAATCATCATCAATAATTTCTGTAATACCAAAATAATTATTAGTAGTACTAGCATTATTATCATCAGCTTGAACAATATGAACCTGTTGAGACATAGGAGATATAACTGTTGTATTACCTCCTTCAGATGTAAAGAAATAACAGTATGAATATATACCTGCTCGAAGGCTTCCTCCTCCGCTAACATTATCTACTACAGGTCTAACTACTCCTGGGTTAGGGAAAAAGTTTAGAGCTGAAACTGCAAAAGTACTTACAAGAGGATCAGCAATATTTATTGATCTAGTAGGATTCTCAAAGTCTGAAAAGTAAACTCTTTGAAAGTTTGCGTTCTCAAAAATACCTATTGCTTCAATAGGACGTAGTCTTGAAAATCTTAAATCTGGATTACTGTAGATTAAATTTACATCAGCGTCGTTTCCAAAATCTTGGAAATTAAATTCTACTTCATAAATAAATCCTTCTCCTCCTTCTTCAGATGAGTCATCAGTAGCAAATACTACAACCTTATCCCTAAGTTGACACATGCCTACGATAGACTGAGGAATACTAGCTGCTACCCTAGTACCAGTAACATTCTGAATAGCCCCTAAAGATTGTCCATCTTCAGAGGTAAAAAGACGCAGATTGTTTGCATCTTCATAGGCGGTCTTTGGAAAAGATTCAGGATTAAAATCCTTATTTAAGCCGTCCTTATAATCATTAACATGAGGGTCTTGATTCGTCATGAGTTAAAGTACTGACCTTTAAAGTATCTCTGTTCGGGTAATTGATAGTTACGGAAGAAATCATTGTGATAATTTATATCCGTAAATGAGCGTAGTCTATGATTTTTTTGGCCCTCTCGTTGATCTATACTAGGGATTCTAGAGAAAGTAACTGCTTGTGAAAAGTACCAATCTCTATCCTGTTCCAGCTTCTGAAACTTATCTGTAGAGATTTTATTAGAGTACCAAAGCTTACGAGCTGACTTCCATGCAATATCATGTATTGCAGCTTGTACCCACTGCTCATCGGCAGGAATCATTGGGAATCCTTCATCATCTGTAGGTATAGCTTTATATGCTATAGCAACTATACCATCATTAAAGTTAGGAAAAATATAATTGTCATTAACAGTATATGTATAAGGAGAGTTTACTTGGAAATCTCCATCACTGTCATGGTATCTTCTATGAAATTTATCTGTAGTCCATCTCATAGGACTAAGTGTAGAACAAGGACCGTCAGCTAATTTATCTGCATCTGTTCTAGCAACCTGCATAATTAAATGTAGATCACAAGGTAGTGGAGCTTTACCGTCACACAGTTCAAGGAAAGCTGTTTGATCTGATAGCATTACAGGAGCATTAGTTAGTCCCATGAATGATCCTAGCCATTCTATAACCTCTTCATCACTGATAGTCTCAGTAACAAATGGAAAGTCTCTCTGTAAGCTAGATGCTATAGTTCTGTATGATACTAGTCTTCCGTTTCTCATAGGGTTATAGATTCAAATGAAACCTCAGTATCGCTTTTAACAATCTTACTAAGTTTTCTGTTGTATTGAGTTGCAGGTTTAAAATTGTAGACCTGTTTTCCGCGTATAGCTAAAGTACTATGATCCCAGTAGAACATGTACTTTAAGCCTTTAGAGTGCCTGTTCTCATATCTAAGAAGTGGTTTACTCTTTACTTTAGTAATCTCTTGGTCTGTTTTATCTGGATAAAGTTTCCTCCAGTACTCCCAAGATCTCCCAAAGTCAATAGCTGGTTTAAGAAAGTTGCCGTTCTTATCAAACTTCTTTGGCTTGTAAGAACGAATAGAGAAAGAGCCTAGGTTAGGGATGACCGCTTCATCTCCATCTAGCATAATTTGCATAACTCCTGACATCAAATCCTTATACAAATTCTTTAGCTTACTGTAAGGAATCGGCTTTCGCTCGTGATCATAGTAGAACCTGTAAAAGTCTTGAGACCTTACATTAGCATTATTCTTTCCCTGTGCCCCTTTCTTTCTGTTCATCGTCTAGCTGGTTGTTGTCTTCTAGGAGCAGGTTGACCTGTAGCTGCTGCTACTGGAGCACGTTGTCTTGGTACGTTTCTAGGAACTGTATCATCGTCTGAGTTGTTATTCTTATCGTCTACAGATACAAGCTTCATGTTCATCTGTCCCATAATATGAGGCTTCATAGCTGCCTCAAACATCCATGTAGCTACAGGATAATTACTTTCTTTAGTAAAGCAAGGGTCTCCACAAGTATTAACAAAGTTACCTGCCTCAGTAGGATCTTCAAAGATACCTCTAATGTGTATCTGCTCTATCAAAGCATAGTGCTCCTGACCAGGTGAGTACAAGTACATATAGTCATCTAGTAAAAATGCATATATAGCATTCTTTGCAAATCTAGAATAATGGATATGCGGTATTCTTTTATAGTCTACATAACTAAAGGGTGCCTGTATAATTTGCACAGGTCTTACAGATAAGATACCATCATTGTGATGGAGTTCGATAGTATCTGGAATCTTCCTCTTTGATCTTAGAAGTTTACAGTCTCCAGGTATATCTAAACATCCACACAAAGCGGCAGTAGTGATCTCCATTTCTACACAAGGTAGTTCTTGTATGATTGTAGGATCTGCAGTCCTATTCTTATTTAAGTCTTGTCTAATAAAGACAGCTCTTGCTTGGTTAATAAGATCTGTAAAAAGTCTTTCACTGAACACAGAATCATCTGAGTCTATATTAATAGCCTCCTCTAGCTGTCCTATCATTTTCTCTAATGTGAGCATTGTAAGAGTTTTTCAATTTTGTTTACAATCTTAATTAACGTAGCATCGGGTAATCCTGATGCAAATATTTCTACCCCTTGTGCTGCATCTAAAGCATCATCTAAATCAGCTTGACTCCCACTTTCTATTGAACCATATTCAAGTCCATAAATATTATTAGAGAAATCCGTCCATCCTTGATCTAAAAAATTAAGTATATTAGCAGTTGGTACAAGATCTCCATCTAATAATGTTCCTCCAGTTACTAGTAATATATAGTACTGATTTGTAAAGGGACTAGTTATAAACAGATAGTCTCCTTCAGTTATACCGGCAGGGAATTTCTCAAAGTCATTTAGATCAACTCCTCCAAACGTAATATAGTCAGCATAGTTCTGTGAGAACTCACTAATATCTGTACCTGCTTGTATTGCCGTGCCTTCAACACCGTAGCATACTAGTAACTTAAGTAAAGCTCTAATCTCAATAATTAAGTCTTTATCATCTGAGCAGAAGATACCATAACGCCATTTGTTTGTTATAGCATAAACTAAATCTTTATACTGGCACTGTAGATCAAATACTTTCTGAGTAAGTTCAGACTCGGAGATTGCGCCATCTACAATATTGTTGTATATAGCAGGACTAGCATACCCTAGTAGTCCTTCTTGATTAGCTATAAACCCTGTAGTAGCAGATCTAGCCGCAGCGGCTGAGACTGCAGGAAGTCCTACCGAGTTTTGATTCTTTCTAGTATTAACTGCTAGATTAGCTAAAATCTCTTCCTCTTCTGCAATAGTTGGTACAGGTGTACTGTCTGTAAATGTTAGATTACTAGGAACCTTAATAGGCTCCTCCTTTGGGTCTGGCTGGTAATCTAGATTATCAGGATCGTCAGGATCTATGGGCTCTACAGGATCTTTTGTAGGTCTTATTATTACTTGAGAAACTGTATCCTGTTCAGGTTTAACAAATTTATCAGGCCCTTTAGTAGGCACTTTAGCATCCTCCTTGTCTATAGGGTCACGTCCATCTCCATTAGTAACGTCCTTACTCTTGCTCTTAAACTTTGAACCTACTTTTACAACCTTCTTAGAAGATTTAGTAGGAGCTCGTTTAACCTTAGTAGCTAGTTCTTTTTCCTTTTTGAGTTCTGCCATAGGAGGGGTCCATTACTTATTAGTCAGCAACTCGTCTAAGAGTCATTGTTAAAAATACTTTTCCAGTAGTTTGAGATCCGTCTGGAGTAAAAGTAAGAACGTCGCCCTGAGCAATTGATGTATTAGATAAACTAATAGTTGCTACAGTCCCTTCAGCAGCAGAATGTGCGTGTAAAGTAACCCCAGCAGCTAACGCTGCTCCTGAAGTAGCATTATTAATAGTCATCGTAGCCGCATGGGTTCCGCCAATAACTACACCTGATACTACAGATCTAAGTCTTACAATAGTACATTTAGTAGGCATTGAAAGATGGAAAGTATCTTTATTAGCATAGTCGAAATGAATCGGAATAGCAAACGAAGATTCTAAAGCCTCAGTTTCTAACTTCTCTACAGTAACATTTGAATTAAGAATCTTAGCAGTAGTTACTGCATCTGAAGCAAGTTTATCAGCTGTTACATTTGCATTCAAAATCTTAGTTGTAATAACAGCATTAGCGGCAAGCTCATCAGCTTCAACGGCTGCTGTTGCAAGCTCTGCAGCTGTAATTGTGTTAGCCACAATATTAGTGTTACTAACAGTCTCTTGATCAGTTTCTAATGTAGGTAATAGAGTTACTAAAGTATTTGTACCGTCAAATACTGCACTAATTAACATAGGACTTGAATCCAATCTATCAGGTATAGACTTACCTGCAATAGTTAAAGTCTGGCTATTAAGTGTAACATTAGCATGGTATTCAAAAACTATTCTATCCCCTTGGACAGCATTCTTTGTATCTACTGAAATAGTTAGGCCACTAGTCAAAGTAGCAGTGCCCTTAATTACATAGTAGTCAATTACTTTACTGGGGGCTAGCGCTAATGAAGTTCCCTGTGAGTCTCCATTAAGTGCAAGATCTGCTGCGCTGATATCAATTATTGCTGCACTCATATTTTAGGTATTTTAGTAATAGTCATATAGGCTGGATTAACAAACATGGTGTCTGACCCCGAACCTCCTGGAAATGCTCTCAGTTGAATCTGTAGTTCTTGTGTAAAATCAAGATCACCGGATTCACCTGTTCCTCCATAGAATGCAAATGTTTTCGGAGCAACAGGAGGATTGAGATCGGTAATGCTATGACTTCCTACAGCAGACAGCCCTTTATCACCTACAGTCATTGTACCTTTAAAGAACAATTCATTTCTAGTACTATTTGTCTTTGTAAACTCTACACTAACTTGAATATGTCCATCTGTTGGAACTGTAATTGTAGCAGGCTGGCCTGAAAGATTTGTACATTTCTCAGTAATTGATCCTACTGCACCTACTGTAAGATATAATTCTTTAAACGGATTATGAAGTGCAGTTCCATCAGTTCTTACCTGGAACACAGCGTCAAAGTGTAATGTATCCCCAGCAATTGTTATTGTATTACCAGGAACTGTCCCTCCGATAACTTCAAACTCTCCTCCTACAGTAGCAAGATTAATTTGTTCAAATCCATTTCCTGTAGCATCTGTTAGATCAACAGCTCCACCTTGTGTCTTAGCCTCAATAATGTGAGCTCCTGTAGCAGTAGCTATTGTAAACGTATTCTCAAAGATAGTACCATCATCAAGTGTGATAACTAGTGTAATTTCATTACCAACCTGGGTAACACTTACATCTTCTACTGCTATACCTGTATCTCCTGAAGTACCATCTGTACCATTAGCTCCATCATTTCCATCTACTCCGTGAGGAATACTAAATTGTTGAATAGCTCCACTACAGAAAGTAATCGTTACGATTGTTTCTGAAGAAAGAGTTTGAGTTTCTATATTAAGGATAGAGTCACAGTTAGGGTTAGAACCTCCGTTTCCACCGTTTCCTCCTCCGCCAGATCCACCTGATCCACCGTTACCTCCATTACCTCCAGAAGATCCACCCCCGCCGTTAGAACCTCCACCGGCTATAGATACGACTCCGCTTTTGTTGTTACATCCGCAGCTCATTAGCAATTACATTTAGTTGTTTTACAAATAGTACAAGAATTAGTAGATAGTGCAATAATCTTATCTAGGGCATCCTTGATTTTTTGGGCCTTGAACTCATCAGCACAGGCGCCGGCTGCTTCTACAGCGTATAGTAAAGCTTCGGCTTCTAGAGCATCATCTCTATTAGCATCGCAACAATTATCTATATATTTTAACCACAGGTCTTTAACAGCATTTTGAGACTTACAAGTAACTAGTTTATTGAACTCTTGTTTTACAATGTTCTCCTGAAGTCCTAATTCGTTATCAGAATCTCCAAAACTACCTCCTGAATCTAAGTACGTAAACTGGTACGTAAACCCGTACAGTCCATCATCTTGACCCCAAGTAACTGTGGATAATGGCATATTATCATTGAAGTCATCTATTGATGGGAAAAAATTAATACCTGCTGAATCTGCACTAGGTGGAGCATAAACAATAACATTTACTACTTCGTTACCAGAGCTGTTTGTTACAATAACTCTGATCTCCTTGAATGCTGTTAATATTCTAGGACGAGGAGACTCTGCTGTATCTGTTGTCCAACCAAATGGATTAGCTACACTAGACAATAGTGTAACGTCCGATAGAGTAATACTACTACAATCGGGAGATACACATGCGTCTAACTTGGGACTGATAGCCCCATTAAATCCTGCTGGTACGACTATCATAATGTTAGCCGTTATGGAATAGCTGGTACTCTACAGTTGTTGCAGCATCGTCTGCAGTAAGTCTAATAAGCTGAGCTGATGGATCAATTGCCATCAATACAGAATCACCTCCTTGTATTACTGCAGTCTTTTGAGATCCCAATGTAAGAGTTACTTGGTTACCTCTAGTGGTATCAGTATTGTGTAAGAAAAGGTAAGCCTCATCAGCAGTAAAATCTGCATTATTGAAAATAGTAGTAATAGAGTTAAGTCCATTTACTCTATTAAGCCCTGACGTCTGAGTAATATCAGCTCCAGCAGCGCTTTTAAGAGTCATACTTTTAGATATGCTCAATGTATCCGAAGTTAGATTCGGACTTGAAATAGTTAGTTTAACAGTAGTTGCCATAGGTTCTGATTATTATTATGCCTCGTAAAAAAGTGCGTATTCAATAAGAGTATTTGAAGTTGCTGCAATAACATTAACATCTCCATCTGTACCTGAAGAAGCGTCAATATTCGTGGTGCTTCTAAGAGGAAGTACTGCAAACTGACCTCCGTAAATTCTAAGAGTTTCAGCATGGTTAGCTCCTGAAACATCTCCAATCTTAAGATCTACATAGTCTGTAAAAGTTCCATCACAGTTCTTAATGTAAAGAATTGCTTTCTTGTCGATAAGCGATACAGGATCTGCAGAGATGTCAAAAAGAACAGTATTTCCCGTTCCTATAAGTTTTCTTGCTAGTCCTGAAGTTTCTGTTACCCCTGTCGAACCATCTGTGGTCGCAGCCATTGAAACAGAAATATCTATTGGGTTTGACGTAACGTCGCTCGTCATCGCCAAAGTTAAAGTTGTTGTTGCCATTATCCAGTTATTTTAATGTACAAAGTTACATAAATTTAAATTAATTCGTAAGTAGTTTTACCGCTTTTCTTTACGGCTTTTAAACATCTGCGTCGGTTCTTGTCTTCTGAGACATAACTGACATGTATCCATGCTGGGTTTTTATCATCACCAAACTCCCAGATCAACTGATCAAAGTCTAAGTGATTCTTAATATATGTAAACATAGATGCGTTTGTTCTATGACCATATGTATCATCGAGATCCATAGCTTGGCCATGACAATGCTGTGATTTTTTACTGCCGCCTATAGCTATATTTAGTTCAGGTGATCTATAAAAGCTGTTTATCTTAATCGGACCTTTAACAAACTTACGTAAAGGCTCAAATACTTTTTCAGCAATAAGCTTCATGTTTTCGAGCTCTTCTACGTCTGGTATATTATCTATACCTCTACGTAAAGCTGTGTTACTACGAGTAGCTTCTTTATAACTTATATGTTTGCTTATTTTATCAGCCATTATATTCTATTTAAAAATCACTCATGATGATATCATCAATAGCTCCTTGAACATCCGATTTGCTAGCCTCCATACTCATCATAATATTAGCTTGAAATCTTTCTACCTCCTTTCCATCATTAAATACTACAATTGTAGGAACTACAACAATCTTATGCTCTGTCTGTAAATTTGGGGAAGCAGCAATATCTACACGAGTTGTTGTACAGTCATTTAGTTTTTCTATCCAAGGTACACTGTTTTGAGAATTAAACGAAGCGTTAAACTCAGCAACACATATACCGTCGGTACTAATTTTTGGGACAGTTTCCAGTAGAGAAACATGTATTACCGAGTAAGAGAGCAAGGATAATACAGCTAGTAGAGCAGTTTTCATCTTTCATGTTATTTTAGTTTATCAATTTTTGCTTCGATGCGGTCAAGGTCTTCTTTAACTTCTTTCACATCTTCTTGCGTAGTCATGATAGTTTGACGAACTAATTGGTCTTTCATGTCAAACTCCATACGTGTAATTTCTGGAGGTAGTGGTTCAGGTAGTTCTTTAGCTAAAGCTATATCAGCTTGTAACGCAAAGTACATTCCTATTAAAGCAGCTAAACCAGCCGCACCCATTCCAATTGTTTTGAGGTCTAATGTTACTTTAGTATCCTCACCTATTTGTTTTGCCATTTCTTAAAATATTACATAGTTCATTCCTACTAAAAAGTCGTACCAGGTCTTACTCCAGTACTTGTGGTATTTACCCTCTAGAAAAACGCCTAAGCTTTTATTAAACCTATATCCAAATATAAGCCCTCCTGAGTAGTCTAACCACTGGTCATTATTATTAAAGCGATGGTAGGAGAACTCTCCTCCCTGATCAAGGTGATAAGGAAGTAGATTACCCCAAGAGTGTAGCCAGAAATCATCTGTAAAATGATAGTAGTCATAGCCTACTACTAGTGAGTGCTGCCATTGATCAGGCAGTTCACTTCTTTTACGATCTACATAGTCAGATAATACTTCTGGTATAACAACAGCTTCCCAGACTTCTGTATTCTCCGCTACTAGTGTTCCGTCAGGAGCAAAAAACTGTCCTGTGTTTACATCCATAGTATATCCCTCTTGTAAAGCAAGACTTGTATAGTGTATGCTATTATTTGATAACACCCACTCTTCTAAAGGATCGTAACCATAAGGTTCTGCTACACGTTGTATAAGTCCTGCATTAATGCTAAACTTATTTGTAACGTTTATTCTTCCTCTTTGAGATCCCTCAAAGTATGATATGTCTGCAATATTGTCTTCTAAGTATTCAACTTTAGCTATCCAATTCTTTGACACGTAACGTACAAAATAATCTTGATTAAAGAACGTACGCCCCTGTTGCCTGATCCAGTCTGCTTCAAGTAGATACTCAAAGCCTTTTACTTTACCAATTGTTGCAGCATCACTATAAGATCTTTCTGTACCATTATAGAATGTATTGGCACGATTCTCATATCCGAACCTAGCTATCTTACGAATGCCTAATGTAAAAGCATAATCATAAGGAGTCGTTTCTATAGAAGTATTTAAACCATTGGTTACAGAATAAATATTATTATCAGCAAGAGAGTTACTACCACTTGCAGCAACATAAAACGTAGAAAACTTAAAAGCTTTCTTTAGTGTTTGTCCTCTTGCGTCTAAAGTTGAGCCAAGTATAAATACTACAAGCATTATAAAGCAATACAGAATAAATTCAAATTGCTTCATTTTTTTTTCAATATTTTTACTCTCTAGTGACATCACAGTTCAAAGCCTACATTAAGGACCATAAATCTAAATTTCTTAGCCCAGCTAACATGAAGTATTGTTACTGTTCCAATTCTAAACTGAAGTTCATACTTCTCTTTTTTGTTGTTAGCCTTCCAGCTATTAATCCAATTTACCTTTTTCATGATTTGATAATTGTTTGTTTATATATTCTATTGTTAGCATAAATTACTGCTATATAGGTTCCATTAGCAAAACTAGATAAGTCTAATCTGTTATCTGTTTGTGCTGTAATAATTTTACGTCCGTTTGAGTCATACACATCTACTGATACAGGAACAATAGAGTTTATAATCACAATACCATTTGTTGGATTTGGATATACACCATATACATCATGTATATCATCTATACCTACAAAGTTATCGTCACAGTATTGATATAACGTTATACAAGTTTCATCCCAAGCTGTGCTACAGCAGTAAGGATCTACATCAATAGTCCAAGCATAGCATTCATCATTTAACCAGTAGGGTTCTCCAGGACCTGTAATACAGCCGGCATCGTAAAGACAAGCATCAGCATCATTAACATTTGCCAAGGAATTATAATTGTACGCATCTTGGTCCATACAGTCTTCAACTGTTTCGATACACGAGCCATTGTCAGTATTAGCAGTTGGATCATAATTAAAGGCGCTACTATCAGTACAGCCATAAATGTAAGGAATACAGCTAAAATCTTCTGTGTTAGCGGATGAGTTATAGTTGAGCATAGAAGGGTCAGTACACCCATAAACAATAGGCTCACAAGTAGAAGGGTCATATTCAGTATTTGCTAGAGGGTTAAAATTATACATGGTATCATCCATACACCCATAAACAAATGGTACGCAGTTTTCTAAAGAAGTATTTGCCTCTGGATTATAGTTGAACATTGTAGGATCTGTGCAGCCAAAAATTACCGGCACACAATCGCCAGCATCAGTTGCTGAAGAATTATAGTTAAATGCTGTAGGATCTTGGCATCCTTCAATTTCTAATTCATCGCAGATTCCATCTTCGTCTGTATCATTTATGCAGCTGTTTGCACAATCATAGTACTGAACAGGATAGTTACAGTCAGAGTTTGTGTTAGCTTCAGAGTTGTAGTTACAAGCAGTCTCATCAGTGCACCCATATATATAAGGTATACATCCATCTCCACAAAAAGGAGTGAAATGATATACCGTCCAGTTAGGTCCTGTGAACGGTTGAAGAGCCCCCTGTCCATTATTTATAAAAGGATTACTACCCTCAGACAGTAAAGTATCACCTGCCTCGTTAAGAACATACACAGAGTTGTGTAATGTTTGAAAGGCTAGCTCTTGAGAAGATTGCTGTTGATTACCAGCTTGGGAGTAATATATATCAACCTCCTCATCAGAATCTAGTACAATATCCCAAGACTGATTAAACTCACCAGGACCTACAGTAAACAGCCATTGTTGTTCCCCTTGAACCATACCTATCTTAGAGTTACCCCATCCATCAGCTGCGTCATCTTCTAGTATAATTTGTATTGTGCAAGGACCTACAAGGTCTGATATTGTTGCTGTACTGTCATAATTTAAGGCTTCAGGATCTGTACAACCCCAAGTGTGTAATGTTTCACATGTGTCTGGCAGCTCAGCATCCGGATTATAATCTACATAATCATCATCCATACAGCCAACTACATCAGGCGCTGGTGGACAAGGATCGGGAAATATAGGCCCAGAGTACATTGTGTTTCCCTCAAACTCTGTAAATGCTAGATCTTCTAATTCCCATATAATACTATCGCAGGCTGTAATAACACATGCTCCATCTTGTCCTCCTGAAGCATAGCCATTTAGCCCATCTCCAAACTCGTCTACTAATATTAACTCAAAGCCTAGTGATACGCAAAAATCGTAAGTGTATGTAGCAAGTTGATCCCCAAAGTCAAACTCTCCAGGTATAACCTGCTCATATGGCTGACCATTAGCTATGTTAACTAAAGTAAAGCCAGTCTCTCCAGGCCATGTGTCTAATGTAAGATCCATAGAAACAAGAGTCTCGGTAGAATCACATTCAAATACATTACAGCTACCATTATCTATGTTCGCCCATGGATTGTAGTTGTTTGCCACAGGATTAGTACATCCAGGAATAGGAGGTATACATGGATTTAAAGTAAAAGGTATAGTGTCTAACGCTGTATCAAAGTCATACACTGCTGTATCCAACCCACATGTATTACTTATTCTATACCAACCTTCTCCAAACGAACAACATATACCATCTCCAAAAGAATCCATCATAACGAACTCATAATCGCCGGCTGGTAAAAATACCATGTGATTTTGTAAGGTACTGTTTTGTAGTGGAGGGCTAACTGCTACTACATTTGAGTCACTAAGGATTTGCCAAGAAGTTTCCCCAGCATAATTATCTGTCTGAACTTGTACATCTAGCCAACTACCTTGAGCATAGCTGTAAGTTGAGCAAAAAACTAATATGATAAATAATATATTTTTCATGTTATGATGTAAATCTTTTAATACTGTTAATACCTACAATCTCTTCAACTGGGAATCGATTTCCAAGAGCATCAAACTCAAACAAAGTATCTTTCTTATTTGAACCTGCTAGCTTTCTATATAATGCTCTAATTACTCTAGTCTCAGAAAAAGGTTCTACATCAAGTATAACTACCGTCTTGCTACGACCTGTTCTAGCCAAGTCTATAGAATTATTATCTTTAAAGTACATATATACTTGTCTTTCTGTAGCTGAAAAACTAGAGAAGCTAGAAAAACGTGTAGCAAAAAAGTCTAAGTTGGTACCATCACTGTGTTCAACCACACTGTCAGCGTCAATAGTATCCTTTTCAAATATGAGTAATCTATCGTTTAACATTTCCAACGTCTTCTTGCTTGTCTGATTCTTGAATTAGGATTGTTTCTAGTCTTGGCACTGCTTCGTTTTAGTTGACCTAAACTTCTAGCACAATAAGATTTTCTTCTCTTAGCTGCTTTGCTTCCTTTCTTTACTTTACCAGTTACAGCAGTCTTGAGCTTAGATCCAGGATTTAGTCTTCTATAAGCTTTGACACCAGCCTTAGTCATACCAGCCCCCTTTTTAGTGGCTCTAAAATTCTTCTTATTTTTAGCAGGCATCTTTGCCTTCTTTCTAGGTGCCATTATTTTTTCTTCTTCTTGATAGTTTTAACCTTACCGTTTTTTGTTCTAGCATATTTGTGTGTTGCAGTTTCACGTATCAGTGTTCCTGAGTGACGCTTGCCTTTCCACATCCATGTTACGGTTTTTGCCATTACTTTCTAGTTTTTCTAATTGCTTCTTTACCTCGTTTAAAAATACCTACGACTTCATTTTTACCCATAACCTTCGCTCGTTGTTCTCCTACTGTTAGAATCTGGATCTTTCTAGCAAAACTCTTAGCGCTTCTTTTAACTTTAGCTACGGTAGCTCTTGCATCAGCAGGGGATGCAAACTTTATACGGACTGTATCTTTTGGATTTTCATCCGTATAAAGCCTGCGGCCTGAGCCTTTAGGTTTTTTGCCAGTTCCTACTTTAGGATCTTTTTTCTTGCGAGGCATTACTTTTTCTTATGAATCTTTTGAATGGCAAAGTTAAAAGATTGGCTACCTCCCTTATGTGGTTTGTATCCTCCTGGAGGATTCTTCATAAGTTTAGGAGCGCCTTTACCTGACTTCATCCAATGATATCCTTTGGGTGCTTTTACTTTCATGATTATGGGTTTACAATTCGAATATTACGAAGGTATACAATTTCATCTACCGAGTCGTCATCGTCATCATAGGGGAACTTAAATATTATTCCTCGACTGCCTCCAGCAACAAATCCTGTTGCTGAAAAGTCATGCCATGTATTTAACGATTTACCACTGTCTCCATCTGGATCAACATGAGTAGCTCCTCCAAGTACAATTTCTAACAGCCTATTAGCATTGACATTAGTGTTTGCAAAAAAATAAGAGAATGATACGTTATATGTACAACCCGCACTCAAAGGATTTGTTAATACATTAACTGCTCTACCTGAAGGCGTTATTCCTGATGTATAAGAATATCTTAGTCTTAAATTATCATCTCGACCTCCAATACCATCTATATTACCACTAATAGTAAGGTTTGTATCTTCACCTGTTATATTTCCTCCAGCAGAGGCATTACCAACACCAGCACTAAAATCTGAAGTAAAATTTATAGTAGCACAAAGACCACTTGCAGAGCATTGGTCTGGTAATTGTACAGCGCTTCCGATTCCTAAACTAGGCATGACTTACGCTTTTTTATATGCTAATATTGATCCTCCAGCTTCAATTGAAATCTGCGTGAAGTTACCAAAAATTGTTACACCTTTAGGAATTACAAAGTCAGCAGCAGCGTCTTCAATTGTATTTACTATAAGAGGACATGCTGAAACATCAACAGTAGAATCTAATAGAGCAGTAATAGCCATAAAGTCTCCAGTATGTACAGCAGTGTCGTCAATAAGCTTAGAACCGTGAGTTCCTAATGACTGAGCGTTTAACACTGCAATCTCTTTTAAAAGTTTTGCTTCTACACTCATGATTAATCTCCTACATATGCAACGATACCTGATGAACCTAGAGCGTCGTTAGGGGTGAATGAAGTAAACCTACCGTATAAAGTAAATCCTTTAGGGAATACATTATCAGCGGTAAGTGCGTCAGTTCCTGCACCATCACCGCCGGCTGCTGTGCTTAAGAACTTTGTAGACTCAGCTACTAGAGCTGAAAGTTTTGCGTCAGCTAAAAATGATATAGCTACGAATACTTTACCTGTTGGAGGCGTAACCGCTCCAGTTGTTTCAACGAAAACGCAACCCTCTTGTCCAAGAGCAACATCTGCTTTATCTACTTGTTTTTGTTGGAGACTACGGTCAATAACCTGATGTCTCGTTGGAATAGTTTTTTTATTTGTACTCATGGTTTTAATTGTAAAAGGGGGAGAGGAGTATCCCCTCCCCCAGTAAACAAAAGAGCTAGAGCTTGAGATATTGCTACCTCAAGACTTTAGTTTACGTTATTAGCTTCTGTCAACAGATGCTACACCAACATTCAACTGAGTAAGAAGAACATGTTGTACATCGTTTGCGTCAGTAACAGTAGTACCGTCATCTTGAAGCTCAATCCAAATATTTGCTTGCTTTCTGCTAGTGAATCCGCTAACTAGTCCTCTATTCTCAGTGCGAACTTCAGAAAGGCGAACACAACCGTAGTTCTTATCTACAGTAGCATTACCTGGTCTAACCTGTCCTGGAATATCAGATACCCAACGAAGACCTGTTTGACCCATTGAGTGGTACTCTTCATAAGCAACCTGCTCGTAAGATCCAAGCCCTTCAGTAGCAGCTGTTGTCAAAGTAATAGCAGCGCCTACATTCTCGCCATCTTTTGCAAAACGAGCATTGAAACGAGACTCAGAGTGGATACGATCTCTAGCTACATTAAATGAGTGCTGTGCTTGACCTTCAAGCTGAACTCCGATACAAGTAGCAGCATTAACTTGAGCAGCAGTGCTAAATCCACATTGAGCAGCACCTGTTCCAGTAACGAATGTTGCAGATGGCCCTCTGTAAGGATCTTCTAAAGTAATAGCTTGCCCTGTACCAGGATCAGAAGCAATCTTGTAAAGGTCACCAGCTACATTTAAGTAGTCAGCTGCATCAATACCAGCTTCACAGTTAGCAGAAGTAGTTACAGTCTTAGAACCAAAAACAAATGTTGCATTGTTAGCACCTCCAGTAATGTTAGCCTGAGTAGCAACGTTAGCTACAACTTTAGCACGTACATACTTAGGACCAGCAGTTGCTGGTCTGTCAACCTCAAGTGCATCGTTCTTAGCGATAGCCTCACGAAGTTGAGCTCCTAGATTTACCTGAAGTTCCTCAGCAGTTGTAAATGTAAAAGTGTCTGAACCACTAGCGCTGCTCATTTTTACCTGAGCGGTAATCGCTGGAGCGTAACCTGAACGGTTAGCCTCATCGTTATCTTGCTTTTCGATAAGAACGTAGAAGCTATTTCCTACCTCAGTAGCAGCGATTGTATCATCAGAAGCTACATTTGGAAGAAGGTATCCTCCAGTTCCAGCAGTAGTTCCACCGATATTAGTTACTTGCTGTGCAGCTGCAGAACTCTTACCTGAAGTAATAGTTACATTAGCCATATTAAAAGCAGGGCTGTAGTAAAGTCTAGCAACACCTGACTCATCGAGAAGTCTAGTAGCAATTTTGAAATCCTCACCCTGAGCAGTTCTGTCACTGTCTCCAAGAACTTCGTTCTCTGTGTTTACCAGTACAACATCGCCGTTAGCAATGTCACTTACTTCTAGAGTAGTTCCTGCTAAAGCATTAATGTTTGTGGTATTAACTCCGCATACGAATGCGAGGTTATTGTTGTTGTTATTAGTGTACATCATGGTACTTAAAAATTATTTATATGTTAAAAAAAATTATTATTCAAAATTCTCTATGTCGATTTCTAAGTCTGTCTTCTGTTCTTTAACAGTTTCTAGCATTAGGTCCCTCGCCAAGTCAACAATGACTTCATGGGTAAAATCATCTAG
>Ga0098036_1000337_pt1 | contig 21408 bp, 13 predicted proteins | sample 4_EtaG_FD_77064 | JGI IMG/M metagenome (GOLD analysis project Ga0098036, IMG submission 77064) | Marine viral communities from the Subarctic Pacific Ocean - 4_ETSP_OMZ_AT15127 metaG | ecosystem: Environmental > Aquatic > Marine > Oceanic | place: Pacific Ocean | collected 2015-01-07 | reverse complement strand
CATCGTTGCCTATACGAAAAGCTTCGTCAGCCGCGGGGGACAGATCTGTAAACAGGATTACATTGTCGGCTTCTCCGCCCTTTGACCCGTGGATCGTGGATACTGTGATACGGGGCTCTGCATTGAACTTCTCTCCACGCCTCAAGAGCGCTGTTATGTAGACCCGTTGTTCTTCCGGTAGTCTGTCGAGGGCCTTATGCCATATGAGTTCATCGCCGATAAGCAAACCGTAATGCTCCTGTAAAAGATTTAAGTCTAGTAAAGCATCGCTATCCAGTCCAGATAGTTTTTTAAAACCGCGCTTGACCCGTGTGCCGGTGCTCATGTAGCTGTAGACGTCACGGGCGGCCTCCAGGGTTATGCTTCTTCCTTTACGGAGCTGTTCCCAGCCATTGACAGCCGCAGATATCCTAGCCGAGATTGACCTGTGACCTTTGTAATTGAATAACATACCAAGGGACTTGAGCGTTTCGGCTACGGGCTTGAGAATGTAACCGGCTTGCGCTAACACTAGCCATTGACCGTCAGACAGATCAAGGTCATCTATACGGGCTATGTGATTGACGGTGCCATTCTCTTGTTTGGGTTGATACTTCTTGGGGTATCTATGTTTTATTCGGGCGGCTATTTGTTCGGCTATGGCGTGTATGGATTTAGGAACGCGGTACGATTGCGATAGAGTTTCGCTTGAGCCGTCCAGTGTAATGAAATGATCTACGTCGGCACCCGCCCATCTATATATAGCTTGGTCATCATCTCCGGCTGCAAACATAAATTTACTTTTCTTATCTAAAGCATGGGCTATATCCCATTGCAACGGAGATAAATCCTGAGCCTCATCAAGGAAAGTGACTTCAAAATCAGGGCAACACTTGTCAGCTTCATCTACAAACACTTTCAACATATCCGTAAAATCATATAAGTTTCTGTGTTGTTTGTATTCTTTATAACACTGATTAACATAATTAACGGTGTTCCAGTCATCTTCAATATAAGATTGATTATATTGTTTTCTTAGTTCTATTTTTCTAAGACGGGCTAAATTAATAACGTTAAGGATAGGATGATCGTGGTTTTGCATCTCTGTAACGTCTTCCTGACCGGAGGTTCTACTCAACACCATACCTATCTTTTTGCCTAGTTCCTCAAAATGTTGTTTGGACATAACCTGTTCCGGTCTAATCTCTGTCATAGATAACGCTAAACTATGTAAGGTTCTAAAAAAAAACAAATCCTTTTCAGGGTCAAGTTTAAATCGTTTAGCCGCTCTCTCTTTAGCTTCGTTAGCCGCTTTGCGTGTAAAAGCAAGAAACGCTATGTGGTTAGGGTTCGTGCCTTTATTTAATGTATCATCAACCATATTTAACAAAGTTGTTGTCTTTCCGGTGCCCGGCGGTCCAAATATTCTAAACATTAATTATCGTTTATTGGCTTATCAAAACCCATATCTTCTAAAAAATCATCTATTTTTTGATCTAAAGGTATTTCATGTACAAATATAGGTGTTGTTTCTCCTACCCAAGCACCGACAACATTGTATTCCATCCATTCTATAGCTTCCTCGTGCGTCATTCCGTCCCGTTCCATAAATATTTTTACACACTTATTATAACTATAAATTAAAACTTCAGGCATATTGATACGACTACCAATACCTATGATTGCATCTTCAAGGCCGTCAGCCTTAACCATTCTTTCATCGTCTGACATTAAAAGGGCTCCTTCTCTGTTTTTAAATCTGGTGTATTAAATTCGTGATCCGTGTTACGATATGATGGTATAGCCCAAACGCGAACCGAGCGGTTATTGATTTTCATAACCGTACTGGACCCGTTAATATCTCGTAAGCGCTGGGCTATCTTGTGCGACTTATACTCAAAAAACTTATTCTTTTTAAGAAAGCTTTCAAAGTCTCTAAGCCGAAAATAGGTTAAGTGTTCCTCTTCATCTGTCCAAGGTCTTCTTAACAATATCTCTTCTTTTTCCTGAGCTTGCTGTAAGTGTCGGCAAAACTCCTCTAAATAATCATAAAACTGTCCGCTTGTGCTTGCGTCTTCAGCTACCTCAATGATAGCCGCATCATTTTCTTTCATTTCATTCAATAAGGCACTAATCCGTGCCTCCCATGCCTCTTTCCTAACTGATCGTGGCATGAAGTTAAGTTGTTCCATACAAGCCTTTTGAAAAGTGGGCTGAGATAACAACGCTTCTGTGTCTAATTCTAAAGGTTCCCCGCTAACGTCCATAAACCACACAGGAGGGCTTGAATTGTATTTTCTAAGGTTTGCTATAGTTGCGCCTTGAACAGCCGCTCCTACCCCATGTAATCGCGTTCTACATAACTCTTTATTGCAATGTGAATTTATAGGCGCATCATTACATTTATACGCGTAATCTTTTTTCTTTGCCTGATTAGCTACGATGTTAACCTCCGATAACGGTAGGGGAGGCTCCAAGTAAGTCATATTATAAGTCAGTATTTCTGTTTCCCAACTATCCGGATAGGCTTTTCTTAAATAAACCGCTATGTTAAATAACCCATTATTACGCCCACCTTCGCTAATCTTACTTGCGCACAATGTTTGTAAACATGGCGGACCATCTTTTATAGGCGTATCTTTTATGTCTTCAACTTGTAAAGCTATGACTTGCTCTTTATTCAGCTTATATTGCTCATACAGCGCTATAAACTCTTCTAGGGTAGCCGAAGACCCATCATCCTTAATCGCGTACCGTAGGCCGTTCTCTGCGTCATAATAAGGCAAGTTTAAAAAATTACCTACATCGCCTCTATCTAAATGTAATTTTATCTGTTTTGGAAATATCTCGCTTTGTCCGTACCCTAACGCGGCTGATATATGTTGCAGTGTTTGTTGCATATCTTTAGCTTCTACCCACTCGCTACTAAATAAGAAACAGTGAGCGCCACCACTTTTAGAACGACATACTACCAGTGGTAGTTTTAATTTTCTAATTCTTTCAACTAATGTTTTATGGTCAAGAGGATAGGTATCAATATCAATGCAACCCCACTTAGATTGTGAGTTTGCATTAATCGGTATGATACCTAAAGAATCTCCCTGACCTGATAGATGACCCGTCCAATGATCCTTAGTCCGTGGCTCCCTTACTAAGGAAGCTCTACCAGACTTTTTGCCATTGGTCTGGGTCTTATCTATCTTGTAAGTGCCAAAAGCTTCTTCTAGCCCATCAAAAATTGAACTAAAAGTCTCCCACATTAGAACGGCATCTTCTCTTGATCGTCCGTATCAGACTTTGCTTTTGGCGGAGCTGTAGGCTCTTCCGTTTTAGACGCAGATGGACCGTCTTGCTCATACTTTACATTGACGTTATTTTGCTCAACGGATAATGCAAAAGCTTTAGCTTCATTATAAAGAGCAATATTTGAAACCTCGTCTGATAGTTTCATGTCCCAAACAAAATAGTCACCTTTACGTCCACTTTCCATGTAAGTACCAAGATTATATGTAAATAAAAATCTAGGTGGTATAAACATAGAGCCGTCAGCTTTTTGCTTACGTCTTGTAGAAATGATACTATTCCATTTACGGCTTGCTTTTAAAGAAGTGCTTTTCATTGCAATCATTACAGCATCTGTAGCACCAGTAAAGTTACCCTTATCATCCATCTTAACAATCAAACAATAATGTTGATGGGTGTCCTCAATATAGTGACCAGATCCGTCAGTAAGATATTCTTTATTATCTTCCTTACTTCTCTGTGTATCTGGACATTCTTCTTTGGTAGCATAGATTGCGATAGGAGCGCTTTGCTCATCGCCAAGTGGAGACCATTGAATAAAGCGTCTTTGGAACACACAAGGCACAACCTTGATTCCTTTATCTCTATCGTATATCTCACCTGTAACTGTATTATACATATCGCCTGATACAGCACCTCGGTTAGCTTCAAGTATCTGTTTTGAAAGATTAGTTTTCAAAAACGGAATACTTAAAGTATCTTGATTTACTTCTTTATTACCAAGACCTGAGTCTGCTTCAAGCATACTATGGTCAAGCGTAGCAACTTGTGTTGCTTCTTTTTTTACAACTTCAGCCATTTTATTTCCCTTTCATAATTTTAGCTCTACGACCAGTCCACGCACCAAAAATCGGTGGTATGTCCTGACCCGCTTCAGTTTGTTCTCTTATCCATGATTTAAGCGTACTACTGTGGACAATTTCTTTTTTATCTACATGAAATCCTCTTGACAGAGCCGCTTCATAGAAATCTTTAGCTATATTATCTTCACCCATACCGAACTCAGCCGCTACAGATGATTTAATTAAATCACCAAAGTTGTTTTGACGTAACCAATCATGCGCGTTTGGACGATCAGCTACTTTAATTGTACCTCCGTATGTTGGAACAATCTCTACTTTAGAGCCGTCTGATAAAGTAAAACTTTCTAAGTTAATCTCTTCCATCAACAACGGCATATCCTCATCAGTTAAGGAAAGAAGTTCTTTTTTCGCAAGCTTGAGTTTCTCTTCAAGCTGTGAAACCTCGTCTTCTTTTAAGGCTATCTTATGTGCGATGTCAGCAATACTTTTTAACTTATCTGTGCTCACATCACTAATAGAATCTGCGCTCATTGAGTCAGCTTCTACCTGCTGTAATAAATCACTCATATCTAATTCTCCGTGGTTCGTGATTAAAGACTTTATTATTGTCTTGCATATAAGAATATATGGGTTATATAATATATGTCAAGCACAAAGGATTAAAAAATGTATATGTTTAAAACAAAACCGTTTCAGCACCAACAGGAAATATTTGATGAAAGCTGGGACCGTATATACTACGCCTTGTTTATGGAAATGGGTTTAGGTAAATCAAAAGTTATTATAGATACGATAGGTAAGTTAAAATTAGAAGACAAAATTGATTCGGCTTTGATCGTTGCACCAAAGGGGGTGTACGATAACTGGGCAAAGCAAGAGATACCGAATCACTTACCAGATGAATATGAACGGTTTATTGTTAGTTGGAAGCCCACTAAAGCTAAAGCTTTTCAAAACGATATGAACAAACTGGTGTTTGAAACACTTCCCGGTATAAAGTTTTTTCTTGTTAATGTTGAAGCGTTTAGCACAGAACGAGGTAAGAAAGCGGCGTATTATTTTTTAAAGAAAAACCCTGACAACATTATGGTTGTAGACGAAAGCACCACAATTAAGAACAGACAGGCGGTTAGAACTAAAAACCTTTTACAGCTGGGGCAATACGCAAAATATAAAAGAATATTAACGGGTTCTCCTGTTACTAAATCGCCTATGGATTTGTTTTCACAATGTAAATTTTTAGACAATCAAGCACTCGGTCAGGAAAGTTATTTTGCTTTTCAAAACAGATATGCAGTGGTGCAACGTAAAACATTTGGGGCTCGTAGCTTTAATGATATTGTGGGGTATAGACGTTTAGATGAGTTGAATGAAAAGCTGTTAACCTTTTCAGCTAGAACATTGAAGAAAGATTGTTTGGATTTACCTGATAAAATTTATATTAAAAGAAATGTTGCTTTAACGCATCAACAAAAAACAATTTATGAGGAAATGCGGCGATTCGCACTAGCTCGGCTTGCTAAAGGAGAACTGGCAACAACGACCAGTATTTTGACGCAGTTGATGCGATTACAACAGATTTGTTGTGGTTATTTAGAAAGTGACGAGGGCCGTTTAGAAGTGTTGGATAATCATAGGTTAGATGAGCTTATGAATATAATTCAGGAAACAAGTGGTAAAGTAATTATATGGTGTAATTATGTTTATGGCATTGGTGAAATAAAAGCACGGTTGGTTGAGGAGTATGGAAAAGACACAGTGGAAACTTATTTTGGACAAACAAAACAAGAAGATAGACAGGAGATAGTTAAAAGATTTGAGGATCCTAATGATTCGTTAAGATTTTTTATAGGTCAACCAAAGACGGGCGGTTATGGTATAACTTTAAACCAAGCCTCAACTGTTATATATTACAGTAATAGTTATGATTTAGAAAGTAGACTACAATCAGAAGACAGAGCGCACAGAATAGGTCAAAAAAAATCTGTAACGTATGTAGATTTAATATCGCCCGGAACTATAGACGAGAAGATTGTAGAAGCTTTACGGGAAAAAATTAACCTTGCAGATCAAGTATTAAAAGAAGAAACCAAAAATTGGTTAAGTTGACATAGCCTTCATACGTTTGACTAAACGCTGAGCCCTTGTTGGTACGTCTACGTTGTGCCATTTTGAGTCAGCCATTTGCACGGCGGCTTCTTCCCAATTCTGTTCAGCTACAGCTGCACAAAACTTTTTAAATTTAGATAAGCGAGGCCTTCCCATATTAAACATCATGTTCGCACAGATTCTTTGCACTTCTTCTGGTAATTCATCAAAATTATCAAACAATATTTTACATTCAGATATAGTTGTTTCTATATCCTGATTAAAACATTCAGCTACTCTTTCTTCGGACACAGGCGCTCCTAAAGGTAAGCTAAACTCAGGGTCAGACTGGGTAATGAGGTGCCCGATTCCAAAAGTTGGGTAACCTTTGTGATCGTGGTAAATTTTATATTCTACGCCTTCATCGTATTCTAGCTCTTGTCTTAATTCATCTATGTTCATATTAGTCTCCGTTTACTTTTTTTTAGGCTTAGAAAAACTTTTTGGATATACTTGTTTGATGGCTTTATTTAAATAAGCAGATCTGTCTTTTTCACTTAAATTACTTAACATAACATTAAACAATCGTTTTTTTTGAGTATTTGTCATAGTTTCAGGTTTAGGCCTAGATTTGGGTAATTTTTTTATCATAGTTTAAATTCCTAACTGTTGAACAATAAAACCGCCTTTACCGTCTGGAACAACTTTTGTATTAGTACCAAAACCTTTTCGTATATTTTTTAAGTCAAACATTTGTTGACCGCCATATGTAAAAGGGTTTACGTTAACTTCCGATGGTGCTAACCTTGAATATAAACGGTTTCTAGCATCAAAGGTGTTATATTCTGAATTGTATAACGGTAAATTTCGTCGTATTTGGTCATTTGGAGATACGTTTAATAATTCCGTTATACCATAACCCCTATTTATTTGAGGTCTTGGCATTAATTGTTCTTCTTCATAAGATCGAGTAGGTTGATTAGTTGTTGTTTTTGCTCCAAAATTTTTTGCAAATGGAAACATATTCATTAAGTTAGTGCCATCAAATAATTTAGAAAAATTTAAATCAAATCTTTTTTGTTGGGTTGGGTTTAAAATTTCTTGAGCCATTTCTTCTGGTAAATAATTACCGGGCAAAAAAGAACCTAACCCATAAGGCAAAGCAGCTTTCATAACTCGTAGAGCAGGGCTAGAAACATCAACAGCTTCGCCACGAACGGTTGGTTGTCCTGCATAAAAATCTTTTTTTGTGTAATCTTCAGGGTACAACGCTTGTGCTTGTCTAAGTGCGTTTACTCTATCTACTTCTTCTTGACCGCCTAATACATTAGCGTATTGAAAAGTATTTGCTCCAAATAAACGACTTAACGTAGATTCTGGATAAGGGTTGGTTTCTGTAGCTCCTCTCAAGTCACGAAATAATTCCGGTGACAATGAAAACATATCGCCCTTGGCTTCATCTGGGTCTTCATATCTATCAGCTGCTCTTGTTTCCTCTGATACATCTGTGCCAAATTCACTAGAAGGGCCAAATTGATCGGTGCTTTCTAAATAATTTTGATAGTCTTGTGGTGTTAAATCCATGCCCCCCGGTCTGCCACCATTTGCTAATCCTACAATACCTCCGTCAGCAAATCTCATCATACCCGTAAAACCTAAACCGCGTGGGCTCACCTTAAAAGGTCCTATTTTAAAACCTTTCATTATTTTATCTACTAATGGATTACTTACAGCTGTAATTCCAGCTTTAACCTTAGATATCGGATTATAAGAAATAGAAGAAGGCAAATTAGAAACATTTATTTCACTATCTTCACTATATCCAGCACCTAATCCTGACATAATTGATTGTTGAGCCGGGACATCTGTTTCAAGTCCCATATCGTATGCAGCTCCGCCGTCTTGCATTGGTTTGACTAAATAATCAGGAAAACCGGTAATTTGTACATTACCTGATTCAATATCTTGTTTTCGTCTCATAGAAACAGGGGCACCTTGAGCTAATGCTTGAGGATAATTTTGTATCGCAATTTCTCTATCCATACCATATTGTTGTATTTGTTTCTCTAATTGATTAGCTTTTTCAAATGATTCTTGTTTTAACTTTGCTACAGCTGCTGGGGTATTCATACCTAAAGCAAAGTCTTGTGTTAAATATTTTATTGGATTATTAAACTTATCTAATTCTTTATCTTTTTCTAATTTTAAATTAAGTAATTGTTGAAATGTAAACTTTTTATACTCTTCAAGAGTTAAAGCTCTAAGATCGTCTACACCCGGAGCTTCTCTTAAATCATAAACCTCTCCGCCGTCTTGCATGAACTGTGTTGGTTGTTGAGCTTTAATTAATCCTGATGTTATATCGCCCGGAAAAAGATTAGCAAATTGCGCCCTTTGATTTACATTCGGCGCGGCAGGTGGGGGTGAGCCCACATTAGCCGCGATGCGGTTGTTCACACCGCTATCTGGTCTTGCCGTAATTTGGGTGGTGGGAGACCCCGTTACATTAGGCTGGACCGAATTCTGTTCGTCATATAGAAATTCTGGACCTGTTATCTCTTCATCTACTTCTCTTATAATAGCAGGTATTACTCGTTTTATTGGTTTAAACCCACTTGATAACAACCAGTTACTTAAACTGTCAGACACTGTTTTAGCTTTTTGTTCTGTTCTTACTTTTTTTAACATTTGAGCTAATCTTACAGGATCTTGCATTAACTCACCCATAACATCCATTTTCATGCTTTGCGGAACATTTCTAAAAATTCTTTGCATTATCTCAACACCTGCCTGAGATTCAATTAGTCCTGTTCCCATACCTCTGCTACCCGGTAATGGCATTTTACTTGCAACAAATTGACCTATGGAAGCGCCTGAAATTTTTAAATAAAAACCTAAAACAGGGTTTAAATTATCTATTAAATCATCTGCTCCAAATTTACCCGCTGCTTCCATTGCTTCGTATTTAACTAATTCAGTAACAAATCTTTTAACATTATCCATTTGTTTTTGTGTTGCAATACCATTTTGGATCATTATATCGGATAGGTTAGTTCGTTTTAATGCTGTCGGCATTTCAGAAAACAATGAATCAAACATACTTCTTGCACTAAAAGCTTGGCTAGTCCCCCCAGCTTTTGTCATAACGTATTCTAGCATAGAGGTGTATAAACCATTTAAAGCTTGTTCTGGATTTTTTGAAGCCTTAGCCATTCGAGTTAAGTTTCTTATATCTCTTGTAGGATTTTTACCAGCTATTGCCATGCCTGCAATATAAGTTGGACTTTCTATGGCATTTTTTCCTGATATATTTTTAAAATATAATTGATCATCTAATTTTTTTTGCAAATTTTTATTTTTAAAAAAAGTATCCGATAAAAGTGTTTTGGCAGTATCTAAATTTTGTAAGTCTGATTTTAAACCTTGAAAAGCTTGACTATCTAATAAGTCTTTATTTTCTGTCATCCATCTTTGTAAAGCTTTTTGATTAAATTCTCCTGTATCAGGGTCAATCGCTGCGGCTTTAGCGTTCCTTAAAACCATATTTAAAGTGCCGCTTATGGTATTAGGTAAAAGTTCTGCTCCTTCTAAATTATTTTTTTGTGCAAAATTACCTATTTCAAATATTTGTTTAACTCTTAAATTAGTTGCATCTGCCCCACCGGAAAAAAGATTTTTAACTAAAGTTTCAGGGTTGTTTTTGTAAACACCTAAATTTGTTTTTTGTACTATATCGCCAGCAAAAGTTTGAGTATAAACCTTGTTTAAAGCCGCAGAAAAAGCCCTTGCTGCATCATAATTGGGATTAGCTCCTTCCGGAACAGAATTTAAATCATCTAAAATTGCTTTTGCAAATTGAGTAGCAAATCCAGCGGCTGTCTTATTACCGTTAGGGCCTGATTGACCTCTTGCAATACTTAAAGCTAAACTTCTCATTTTAACGAGTTCGTTTGTAGTTACAGTACCAACTTCATCAACAGCGCCTGTTGCGGCAGGGGGAGGTTCCACACCTACTTTTTTAGCTATTTGTTCAAAATATTTTTTTGACTGGTTGTAAATTGACAGACTGCCCGAGTGCATCCTTCTTAAATCTTTGTTTCTTTCTCCTGAGCCCTTACCGGTTTGAAGATATAATTTAGGTTCTGCTGAACCTACTTCAAAATAGTTTCTTATTATATCCATTTGGTTTTTTGTAAACTTGGTGCCGTCTTTTAAGTCGGCCATTGTAATTGGATCTATGTTGTTATCTTGTAAAGCTTTATTTATAGCAGTAAAAACCTTGTCATTTGGAAGTATTTCTCCCTCTGTAGTTTTTGTTCCTTTAAATCTTATTATTTTATCTATTGCATTATCAACTTTTGTAAAGTCTTGTGCTTTAATTTTTGCTAATTCATCTATAAGTTTAGGATCAACAACAGGTCCTAGCCCTAATTCTTCAGCTTTTCTATTTACATATTTTATTAAAGGACCAATGGTTTTGCCATGATATTCTATAAGTTCTTCAGGATCGCCTTTAAACTCATCTCTAAAAACTTTTATAAAATTAGGTTCGTTTAATTTCTTTCTTTTTGGTCCACCGCTAAAAAACTCTTCTATTTCTACCGTTTTTACTTTGTTCCACAAGTTTCTTTCCATTTTACGAGAAAGGGACAACTGTTCTACAACCATTGTAAAAAGATTTTTACCTAATTCTGCGTTAGTTTCTACATCATCTCCTTTGACTTTTGAAAAAGATTCTAATAGTTGTTGGGTGGCGTTGGTTAATCTTGTTCCTATAGCTGTTTCAAAAATAGATTGAGACAGCCTCATTGCTTCTTTAATAGCGACCGGATCACCTGTTCTGATTAAAGCTGCTATCATATTTCTTAAAGCAGTACCTTGTTGAGAAATAGCAGATTTTTGTTGTTTACCTAAACCTCTGCTTGTTTGAGCTAAAGCCGCTTCTATAGACATTAAAACAGGGCTGTTAGCTTTTAAGCCTGCGGTTAAAGCAGTACCTGTTTGAAATTCCTCTATTTCACTTAGTTTTTTAATTAAAGCGTTAAATTTTGTTTGATCTATAGCACTTGCTGGATCAATTTCCCCATGTTCTTCTAAGAGTTTTATAATTTTTTCAGCACCACCCCTTTGCTGTTTTTGTTTTAAAATATTTAACCCTTCTTTAAAACCAGTGTCTTTTATTTTTGTATAACTATTTTTTAAAGCTTGAAGTACCGTCCCGAATCTGTCTATAACAATCGTTCCTAAAACACCCGGCACAAAAGAACCTGTTAACTCCATGCCTATTCTTGGAAGAGGCTCCCCGGGAAAACTTTGTTCTGATTCCCCTGCTAGTGTAGTTTGAGAACCCATAACTATACTTTCTACTGCAAGCGTAGCTTTTGGGTTTTTTTTAGCAAACTGACCTGACGCTGTTAACATTTTTTCAATGCCCGCTATAATACGAGCTGTTCTTGGCGCTTTTCCTGTTGTTAATTGTTTGGCCACCCCTGATTGAAATGTAGAAAAAGGTTGATTAACAACGTAACCTTTTTTTATCATTTCTGCTAAATTGTCTAAATATTTAGCTGCTCCAAAATCAACATTTTTAGAAATTAAAAAAGGTAAAGGCAACCAAGATAAAGCGCCAACTGCTGTTTTTCCTTGTGCATAAGCTTTTCTTGTTCCCGGTAATATTGTTTTTTCGTCACCAAATAATTGAGAGGTTAAAAACTCTCCACCCTTCCAACCCCCAAATGCACCGAGTATGCTTGTTACAGCAGGAATACCAAATTTAACTGCAAGTCCCGGCAACCCAACGGCTGGGATTTTCGATGCTATCTGTGTACCAACTTTAGCCCCAGCTATAAGACCGGTTAAAGAAAATGCTTGCGGCGCAGCATCTCTTTTTGCACCTTCAGCCATAGTGCCAAATTCAAGTTTTTCGCCTTTACTTGTACGGGTTAAAAATTGAATAATTTTATCATTAGTCCCTAATTTACTTATACGCTGATCGATAGACATATCTTTCCAAAGAGGTAATAAATCATAAAGAGGCGCTGTCCCATCTTTTAAATTTTCATAGGTAAAAATTCCGGGCATTTGTGTACTAGACTTTGAAGCTACGTCTCTAGCGATAATTTCGTCAACAGGCATAAATTTTTGAACACCGCCTACAACGGTTTCTTTGCCTGCACCAAATACTTTATAAAATTCATTTATACCGGGTTGGTCTAATATAATAGGTTTTAATTTTAAATCGCTCATTACGGGGCCATAATCACGCTATCAAGAACATTTTGTTCTTGGTCATTAACTATAGTACCACCACTAGAAGGTGTAATTGTTGTAGTGTATCCACCTAACAATGTCATTAATCTATCTATCTCAGAGTTGTTAACCACTAAATTATTTTTATCTTTTAATTCTAACCCTGTTGCTTGCAACCTTTTTAAATTTTCAACTTTTTGTGCTAATAAAGTTTCTTTTAAAGTTACTAATTTTTCAACCTCTCTTCGAGGTTCTGTAAAAAACTTTTCTGGATCCGGAAATAATGTTTTAACAAATTCCATCTCTCTTACTGGGAATTTGTTGTTTTTAACTAAAGCGGAACGACCTAAAGCAGTTACTACTCTTAGGTATTGTCTTGATTGTGTAGTAGATCTTCCCGCCTTTTCTAAAAAATCGGGTATTAAAATATCGGGTATAAAACCTTCTATAGCCATAAATGCCGCTCTTATATTAGCCCAAGGTCCTGTGCCGTCTAAAACCATTTTTTGAACATCTTCAAAATCTTTAATAAGATGTTCTGGAATACCCCTGTCATTAAAGTTAGCACTTGTGGCAAATTTGTCGTTTAACTTTTTTAATTCATCTTTAGCATTTAATTTAATTTTTTCTGAATTGTGCACTTCATAAGATTTATCTGGACTGATTGGTATTGCATTTTTAATTGGTACAATTTCACCGCCATCCTCTTGATAAGTCTTACCATTATCATAACTTGTAACAACTTTATTATCTTCTTTTAATAAAAATGCTTGCGGAGTAAATTTTTTCTCTGCGCTTATTGTAGTCACTATTGCAGATCCGGGTGTCGCGGTGTTTAGTGCATTAGCTCTGGCTATTGTATTAATACCTGTTTCTGTGTTTGCATCTACAACGGTTGTTACTCCGTTCATAGTCACATTAAAAAACTTTGATGGTAATGGTTTTCTCTCACCATACAGTTTTACCGTACTATTATCTTCTGGATTAACAATTACCAACTCTCCATTAACCTCTTTTATTTCTTTTTTAGGAGGTATTGTAGTAATAACTTCGTTGTTAAACATAACAGAATCGCCCGGTTTAAGAACCTGAGTGGCTCCTGCAATGTGCATTTGCACAGCTTTTGGAAACTTTTCAAATATACTTCTTGGAATACCTTTAATTTTTTCTTCTGTGTTTGGTTTAATGCCTAATACAATATCTTGTTCGTCTTTAGTTAAAGCGTCAAATGTTGGTTTTGGAATACCTTTAACTTTTTCTGTGCCAAAAATTATTTTTTGTTGACCTGCTTCGTCTAACTTTAAGAAAAATTGTGTTGGCAGGCCTTTTACATTTTTACTTAAAACACCTAATAATATGTCTTGATTGACTTTACTCATTTTATTAAATAAATCTTCCGGCACGTTTTTAATCATTCTTACACCAGATGCTATAACTTTATTGTTTTCATCCTTTACCACTGCGTTTGGAGCTAAACTATATCTTCCGGGTTTGCTGTGAATTACTTTTCCATCTTGAATAATACTTTGACCGGCGCTTAATATAATAGTCTTATCGTCACCTCTAGCTATTATTTCAGTCCCTCTCATAAGAACGTCCCCCGGTTTTAAAACTTGCTCTTTAGCTCCGCCCTCTGCAATTAAATCACCCGCTCTGTTAAAAATTTTTTCACCGGGTTTTAGATTATAAGTTTTGCCCATTATCTCCATTCTTTTAGTTTTTTCCGCACTAGCTGATTTTGCTTCTGACGCTTGCGTAGTTTCTGCGGCTTGCAAAGCAGCTAAGTCAAGTTTCTGTTGAGCCTGCGAATCTGCACGGGCTCTTGCGGCTATAGTAGGAAGTAATTTTGTTTTTGTTGCTGCAAACGCCAATCTTTCAGCTGCGCTCATACCCGGCCTTTCTCCTTCCATAGGAGCCGAAAAAGTTAAAGCCGTGTTTGCAATATCAAATAAAATATCCGCTTGTGTTCTTTTCTTTTGTGTTTCGGGGTCTCCTAAAATCGTACTGTATATATCTTTCTTATCTTCAAAAATTTCTTGCAAAGGTCGGGCTTCACCGGCTTGGGGTATCTGCCCTAATATATTTAATCTATTTGCTATAGCAGCTTGATTTAAAGCTAAATTACTGATGTTGGTGTCCGTAACATTTGGAAAAGGCGTAAACCTACCACTACTGTCTCCAGCTACACGATTAGCGTTTGTAGAAGCAAAATATTGAACTGGGTCCTCGTCTCCACGGCGGCGAACCTCACCGCCTAACTTAAAATTTTCGGGTGGTTCGTTGCCAGCCCCCGTCATGCTCATTATTCCGCCAGCCATATCGCCTTCGACCGGAACGTCCATTGCCTCGCGAGCCATCGGTGCAATGCCTTCATCTACCATCGCCATTTGAACGACAGGTGTTACAAGAGCTAAAACACTATCAGGTGTTTGTGAAGCATCATCAGGACCTACAATAGAAGCTAAGTCTGTTCTTCGCTCTTCTTCTGATTTGTCCCCACCTGAAAACTGGTTCATCATGCTTTCAAAGTCAGAGGCTTGTTCTAAATCACCTGTTGTTTCTGCTGCGTTTTCTAATGCGCCCATAAGTAAATTAGGGTCCATACCCTGTTGAGCCGCCATTGGTGGCTGTTCCATTGGCATAGCTGCCATGTCCGGTTGTTGCATCAAACCTGCAACGCCTCCATCCTGCATATATCCCATGTTGTTGCGCACTTCTTTCGGCAAATTTGGCAAACCTTGATTACCTGCTGGTATGGGTTTTAAAGCCGCTCCGCCGTTTGCAAACATTTGTCGTTGCAATAAACTTCTATTCATCATCCGAATAACCCCGCTCTGTTTGCCCCTGCTGCCGCTGATAATCCTGCAATACCGAGGCCTAAATATTGCTGAAACGGTGATACATTAGGCGCACTGGCCTGTGTAATTGTTGATTGTGAAGTAGGTATTTTACTGTAAATATCGCTTAAAAAGCCTAACCTTTGATAAGGCTCGTAAAGTTGTCCCATTTCGGTTTGTCTTTGAGCTTCAAGTTGAGCCTGATCTTGTGCTTGTAATAACTGCCCTATTTTATAAGCGCCCTCTACATCTCTTTGACCTAATCCTTGAAGCGTTTCTCCAAGAGCCGCTTGTCTTAAACCAAGTTGCTGTTGTTGCCCAGATAACCCTGCTATGCCTTGACCAAGAGCTGATTGTCTTGCAAGTTCTCTTTCAGCACCCGCTTGTGCCTGCATAAAATTCTGTGCTTGCGCTTGCGCTAAAGCAGAAGCTCTGTTTCTATCTACTTCTGATTCTGTTATCTGTCCTCTTGATCCACCAAAAGCGCCTGAACCTACCGCTCCTGCGCGAGCTTGGTTTAATTGCATATCATAAGCTCTGTTAATTTCATCTTGAACAGCAGACTGATAAGGGTTCATATAACGAGTAATCATGTCCCCTGTTACAGGACCAGCTCCAGCTCTTAATGCTGATTCTACCCCGCCAAGTGTTTGTCCCGCTGTCCCTAAAGTCTGTCCCGCTGTAGTAACATACGGCATAAAAGCGCCCAGACCTTGCTCTGCTTGGGCTCTAGCTGCTTCTTGAAGACCCGTGAGCCCTGCGACTTGTTGCGTAGGTAAAGTTACGCCCTGATCCGCCAGTTCTTTAGCTGATTTTAAAAGCCCAATTCGATAGGCTTCTATCTCCGGACTTTCTCTAACGGTTTGAATGGTTTCTTCTACTGCCATTATGCCATCGCCCTTCCTTTGTTTTCTAGTTTACGCATAACACTATACATATTATTTATGCCTGCGTTAAGGTTTCCGTTACCTAATCCTTTTACAGCGTCTGTTGTCATTACAAATTCACCCGGCATCAACATAGCTCTAACACTATCTTTCCCCGGTGTGCCTTCGTTAGGAGCGATACCGCCAGTTCTTCTTGGAAATATTTCACCGCCGTCAGCTGCTGTTTGAAAAGGTGCTTGTGAAAAAACATAAGGATTATATTGAAAACCGTAACTTGTCGGAACTGCATAAGTCCCTTGACCCGTGCTTCGTGTTAAGCTGCCTACGTTATATAAATCTGGGTTTTCTCTATAAACGTCTAAACCTGATCTTGGTACATCTAATCTTTCTTGTTCAGGCTCATCAAAAGCACCGGCTGCTGTTAGTCCTAACCCCGCAATACCTATTGAGGGACCGTATTTTCTTAAAAAACCGGGGCTCATTTCCGTTGTAGCTTGTTTCAAAGCAGTGTCAAAAGTTAATTTTCCACTAGTGTCTTTTGCTATTAATTCTGCTGCTCTTGCATTTAATTGTTCAACTGTAGGAGTTTTACCAAATAATAAATCACTAGTTTGCGTACCAAAATCTTTCATACTTTGAAACATAGACGTTGATTCTGGTGGAGGCGCGTATGTTCCTTCAGGACCACCCGGAAGATAATCAAATTGAAATTCGCTTGGTTTTAAACCTGTTGATGAAGAAAGATCTTTTGCTGAATAGTTTACACCTTTAGGCATCCCAGATAAAACTTGCTCATCTGTAACAAAAGGTTTTACTTCTGACTCACCTATTAAATCTCTTAAACTTGACGGCGCACTTGTTGTACCCGTTAAAGCTTTAAAATTACCTTGAAAAGCAGACCCAATATTTGCAGTTCCCTGACGTACGTCAGCCATTACGTTTTCACCAAAGTTAGCATAACCGCCTTCACCAGCAAACCCAGCTGATACAGCACCCGTAGCACCGCCTAATACAGCAGATTTAAACGCGTCTTGTACGCTTCCGCCCTGAACCAAAGTTCCTATACCTGCACCCAAAGCACCTGAATATACAGCGCCTAAACCCGGAAACATAAAGTTTAAAGCCAAAGGTATAATTATAGGAGCTGCTTTTTTAAGAGCTTTACCTACACCTTTAAAAGCCTTTGATACACCGCGTCCTATACTACTTACGCCTTTTTTAATACCTTTAAATAATTTGCTTAGAAAAAATTCAGGTAATCCTGTGTCAGGGTTTATACTATTTTTACTTGTTCCTACTACATATCTTTCTGGGTCTTCAACGCCCAGTTCTTTTAGATGTGAAAAAATACTTTCTTTTAATTCTGGATTATCTTCTATCAAGGCCCGTGGCACGATAAGCTCGCCTTTTTCCACATGAGCTACTGTATCATCACCGTAACGACCATACTCAGCTATTTTCTTACCAATTTTTTTAAATTGTGCAATACCAGACGCACCGAAAACCTGCTCAAGTTCTTGGTCTTCAAGAACATTAAGTTCTTCATCGGTATAAATAAAGTCAGCTATACCACCTGCTGGTATTTTTTCTTCTTTTATTGCCGGGTCCATGTTCATCATTCTACTTTATTTTTATTTATTAGTCTATGTTATATATTAGCTAAAGCACTTGTTGTTATTCTTGTTTTACTTATTTCTTGTATGCTTGCAACAACATGAAGTCTAGCTCCAGTCGCGGCTTGCACTTTTATTATCTCACCACTTTGCAAAATTAAGTCTTTTAACAATAATTCTTTTGTACTTACTGCACCAATTTCTTCTAGTTTAAAAAGACTAAAAATATCTGATCCAGAAACAAGTGTTACTGTTATTGTATCTGCACTGCCAGAGTCATTAGATACAAGTATTGAATTAATAACTGACGCATTAAAATCCGCACTACTTGGAGCGGTGTATAAGACTTCATTGTCAGTATCTGTCAAATCTATTTTTGCATTTGTTATACCTTGTATATATTGAGGAATACTTGTAATTAACATTACCTTCTACCATCCTCTCGTACATCTACTCTTGGCGTACCTAATTTATATTTACTTCCTTCATCTGTTGACTCTACTCTTATAGCAAAAGATCTGCCCCTTATTCTATAATCTAATTTATTTGTAAATTGTTCTACTGGAGATGTTGCCGATCTTTGTGTTGTGTTAGAGCCCGACTGGTCATAGTTAGCACCAGAATGTGTTTTTGCTTTAATTGTAAAAGAAACAGCTGGGTTAACACTGGTAGATCCCTCAAAAGTAATGTCTGGTATCAGTTGTTTTATAGACACAAACTTATCCCCATCACCAATATCCATAGGTGCAGATTCAATAAATGACGTCATAGCAGAACCATCGTCATCGTACCCTGTTTCGTGGTTATATAAATATGTTCCGCCTGTGGCTAAAGGTAGTTGTCTTATACCTCTATCTAACCAAGCATCGCGAGCTAATGTTCCATAATACCATACCTTTTCTGTATAGTTGTAAGCTACATAAGCATCTACATCTGTGCTACCTGATGTTGGATAAAACCAAATTATTTCACTAAATTCAGTATTTAATCCCACATGAACTTTATCTTTGTCTTCAAAGTTAAAGTCTAAAAATACTTTATCTTTTACTGTGCAAGGTAAAGGTGTTGTTTGTCCTGCATACACATAAAAAGAATCTCTGCCCATCCAAAACACTGCATCATCTACGGCAATAGCGGATGCTGGGCTCATAATGGTAATATTTTTAGAAAGTTCTTGAAGACCAAAAGTAAAAGGAGGCCCAATAAATTTCATAGCGTGTAGGGTTTTGTCTGTAAAAACAAGTATTTGTTGTTTAGTCTCAACAGCTTGAACAAACGTAGAACCCCCACCTAATCTTAAATCACCTGCTGTATTTGTAGCGGACGGAAACCAATCAACTGGATCTTCCTGAGAAGAAAAACGAATTAATAATGGGTCTTGCGTACCATTACCTTGTGTCGCACTTGCATTAGCACCAAAACCATCACAGCCAAAAGCAATAACATGACGATCTTGGTCAGATACAATAATTTGTTTTGCAACAGTAGGTACACTTGTTTCTCCAGAATACAAAGAAGTTGCACTTAATTCTATAGCTCTTGTAGAAAGTCCGTTTGTTTTATCCCAATAATAAATACCACTATCTCTAGGATTTATAACTAAGTCTTCTCCAAAATTATCATGTGACCATGTTCTTATTTGAGCACCAGACACAGTAAGCGATGATGCTTGACCCCATCCAACAAAGTCATCAGCAGAAGAAGCATTACCTTTTGCTAATCTTACCAAAGTGTTATCGGAATGAGTTGCTGCTGTAGTACCATCTGCGCCTCTTGTTGATGGACCTCCGCCCGTTCCTAATGTGTTAGATGATAATGTGCCTACTGTAATTAATTCGTCTTCTATTAAAATAGTATCTGTTGCAACAATACCAGTAGAGCTATCTACATCTATAGCTGTTTCGCTATCGTCTAGTGCTTCATTAAGTTGTGTAGCTAAAGCACCACTTGTTGTGCCACCATACTGACCTGCACCCCAACCTGTACCACCAACTGTTGAATCTGTACCAACATTTAATTGATAAGTGCCCACAACACTACCACCACCACTGCCTGTATCGGAGCTGTTAGCCGTAACGCCTACTGTAATTGTGTATTGATTAGAACTTATAAGACTTTGTATTTGATATTCTTGGTTTAATACTGTTGCTGTCACTAAACCACCTAATGATGCTGCACCAGAAAAAGTAACAAAATCATTTAAGTTTGCACCATGAGCAGGGTCAATAACAGTTACAGTTGAGGAACCATTTGTTGCAGAAAAAGTTACATCCCCAGCACTTGTTGTAGATCTAACTGGTGTTATATCATTAAAGGTTGTTCCTTCTTCTATGTAATATTTTAAATGTGTACCTATGCCTAAATAGTCTGAACTATCTAAAGCCACCCAGTTATGTAATCGTCTTGCTTTACCTTGATAAGTATTAGCATTGTGTTTAACCCAGCCACCAAACTTTTCTGGAAACCCAAAACGAAATCTTATTTTGTTCCCATCAACAAAACCACCTTCATTACTGTATGCTGTAACATCTGAGTTTATTCCGGGTTTAAATTTTAAAGTTATCATTGGCATTATAAAGCACTCGCTGATAAAGTTCCTGTTAAACCCGAAGTAACAATACTTCCTGTTCCGTTATTCACGGGAGCTAAAGCATAAGGTTGGCTACTTCCATCATTACCACTAACTGTTCCTACTATATCAAAAGAACCATCGGTTGAATCTCTGTTTGCTGTCTGTGTAGCACCTGCTGATACAGACACAGAGCCAAAAGGATTGTCATCGCCAGTTATAGCAACAGCAATCGCTAAATTATTTGTAAATCTTATTCTTCTTCCTGCTGTAACAACAGTCATTCCACTTGCTGTAGCAGAAGTTATTGCTGAAGCTGCCTCTTCATCATCAGAAGTGCTCCAAGAGAAAGTTTGGCAACCCCCCGGTTCGTCTCCACTACCATCATCAAAATTGGCTGTACCGTCTTGTCTTGTAAAAACACCACTAGATACAATAAACCTTACCCCTAAACAATTTGGATTACCAGTAACAGTAGCTGTAGACCCCGACACTATACCACCACTTACTGATTGACCTGAAAAAGAACCGCTTTGTGAACTTCCATTTATTTTCCAATTAGCGGCTATACCACTAGCATTTGCTCCCGCTGAACCAAAAACAGTAGAAGATTGAGCATTTGTTAATAAAGTCCCTGCTGTTACACTAGAACTACTAACAACAATAGTTGTTCCAGAAGGAACTTTTGGCATAAAATAAGGTGTGTTTGATCCACTTCCAGAACTATAACTTGTTTCTGTTCCAGAACCATCTACAGTAACCCAAGTTGTAAAAATCACAGATTGACCCGTAGCATTATAAGTATGATCGTCATCAACAATAACTGTAGAACTATCACTATTACTTGGTGTGGTTGTACCCGTATAAGAATTAGATGCTTGAGTAGCTGTAAAAGTTTTTAAAGTAGATTGTACATTACCACTTCCTATTATTTCTAAAGCTGTGCTTGAATTATTAGTTATAGGAGATCCACTAGAGTTTAAAATATTATTGCCATTTGTATCTAAGATTATTTTTTTATGAGCACTATCATTGCTCAGTGTTAAATTACCAGAAATATTGTCAGTTAATCTAAAGATT
>Ga0098036_1000336_pt1 | contig 21418 bp, 6 predicted proteins | sample 4_EtaG_FD_77064 | JGI IMG/M metagenome (GOLD analysis project Ga0098036, IMG submission 77064) | Marine viral communities from the Subarctic Pacific Ocean - 4_ETSP_OMZ_AT15127 metaG | ecosystem: Environmental > Aquatic > Marine > Oceanic | place: Pacific Ocean | collected 2015-01-07 | reverse complement strand
TATGCGTATTGCCGACCTATACGCAGACCCAACAATGGTTATTCGGCGCGTCAATGACGAGCCAGTAGACATTGAACCGGGGTCAGGTACAATCGAGATCCTCGAAGGAGAGGATGTGTACTATCTCCAATTTAGAGGTACACTGCCTGACCTAGACCAACTAACACAGTTCTTCCGTGTGCAGATTGACGAGGAAGGATTTTCGTTACCACAGGCAGGTGAAAGTGGTATTGATACTATCGCACAACAACAAGCTTCACTTATCAAAGTATTTAAACCTGTCGAAAATGCACAGATGGCATTAGAAGACATCAACGCAAAAGTAGTTGGGTTATCACAAAGGTACTCATGGGATGACAATATCGAAGTTATGGGTCGTATGGACTCAGAAGATAATGTCGAATCGTTTGCATTTAATGTAAAGGGTAAAGACACAAAAGGTATGCGTAATACTAAAGTACACTTACGTGCAAGGTTCCCACTCGAAGAACTACGAAATGTTGCAGCTGCAGCTACACTTAAGAACTCAGAGCTTATGCCTTCTAAAGTTGTTATGCGTCGATTACTTAATGCACAGGATCCAGATTCGTGGCGTGATGAGATTATTGCTACACGAGCTGAAGATAACCCAATGGTCATGCAACAGCTTATTGATACTCAATTACAAACAATTGCACAGCGTTCAACAATACAACAAATGGTACAAGAAGAGTTAGCTAATGCGGCACAACCTCAGCCGATAGCTCCAGATGAGCTAGGTATGCGAGGAGAGATGAGTCAGATGGGAACACCACAGGCTCCAGCACCTATGCAACCTCCTCCAGACCAAATGCAAATGGAAGGCTTACTAGCACAACTAGGGGCAGATCAAGGCATGGGAGATAATGCAACTCCACTTCCAATGGCTGAAAATCCTTTAGATAATCTACAAACACCGGCAGGGATTTAATGAATCAATCGTATCCTGAAAAACTAGACGAAGCTATTTTTGATGCAGTACTTAAAGTACGTGGGTCAATAATGGAAACCTATCCAGAAGATACGATAATTGCTTCTATTATGAGAGCAAGTTATACAGCAATGCAACCACAGGAACAGTTGCAAATACTAGAGAGTCTTGGACCAGATTGGATGGTAGAGATTGCTGCCAAGATAGAAAAGAAGTTGTCTGCAATTGACAAACAAGGGGCGAGCTAATGGAGCAATTAATAAATCTATTCTTAACAAATTTAAGAGCGGCTCTCGATGCAAAAAAAATAAATGACCCGCAAATGTTGTATGCTAAGAATCCACTAACAGATAGTGAGTTTAATACTGTCATTACCGATATGGGAAGACTATCAGCAAATGAGTTAAAGACTGCATTAACATTAATTTTTACCAACCCAAACTGGGTAGATAATATACAATTTTTAGAAGATGCTATTGTAAATAATGTAACATTTGATAATAATTCAATTCAGATGCAAACACAATTAAAGGGTCTATTAGATGCACAAGTCCGAAGACAAAGCGGAGATGAGCCTTTTGACCCTAATGCAGAAGATCGAAGCAGCACTCCTACTGAGAAGGATGATGACATTCCACAAGGTCCCTTTGATCCCGGTGCCGAAGATCCTAGTGGCGGTATTATTCCTAAAATAGATCCTAAGGCTATTACAGGAGATCTTCCTGAAGGTGTAACTGAAAGAGCTATTACGGCAATCTTAAAAAAATACCGTGATTTGCAAATGCCAGAAGAAGACCGTAAATTATTCAGAGCATGGTACGCCCAACTAAACAAAGAGATTGCAGGTTTATTTCCTGACTCCGTAAGTGTTATAGGAATAGACGGTCAAATGAAAACAATCACTGGTGCTGAAGCAGCATTGTGGACAGCAATGATTGCAGCTGACCAAAAAGTCACAGAAGGAAAGAGTGCAATAGATCCGACAACAGGTGGATTAGTAAAGCCTCCACCAGAGAATTCCATCAAAGTTACTGTTATGTCACAGAGCGTATTAGCAGATGGTACGGTGTCTAGTGTTCCCCAAGATGTATTTATACAGTTAACTCCAGAGCAATTTCAATTATTACAAAGTTCTGCTTTTATAAACAGACTAGGTGAAGTCGGTATTGCTGGTGATGATTCTTACCCACTCATTTCTATCTTTGCAGGTGCATGGCAAGACTTGAAAGACGCATTGCGAAATCCAAGTATGTTGGGAATAGGAGAGGTTGATACAGCTGTAATGGCAGAAATGTTTATGAAGATTAATGGAGAGGTCAATAAATACAATCCTATTAATCCTAGAGATGAGCAACTACCCTCATTAAGTGAAGAGTTAATTAGAACAGGTATTGCATACGCAATGGACCCTGTTACTAAAACAATGAAACTAATTGATACAATGCCTTGGGTTGGGCCTTCTCCTGCAAGTCTTACTTGGATACCTCAAGATCCTAATAATCCTACAGGTGTTGGTTCTTGGAGTATTGACGAAAGTATGGAGATGAGTATTGGAAAATCCTTAGATGAAGGAGTACCTACTTCTGTTCGACCATGGCTACAAGCTGTGTTAAACGCTGGTGGGGATCTTAGTGTAATTGATCAAGCATTTCCAGAAGACGCTTTAAATGACGATTTTGCTCAAAAACAGATTCAAATAATTCGACATTGGGTTGGATACATTATGGGACAAGCACGTATTGCAAGTGACCCTAGATATGCTAAACAACCTGTAAGTATCCCTAGAGGAGCAGGTATGCCTCCAATTGATATCAATGCTTTTGATGTAGCCTATCCCGGCTTTGCACAATCTTCACATGGTTGGGAAGACTTAGGGTTAGATAGTCGTGCGGCTATTATAAAAGAAGCGGCACAAACTCTAGGTGTTGGTGCTGATTGGAGAGAGCGTTGGAACAACGCACAATCAACAGGGCAGATTGGAAGTAAAGAACGATATGGTGCTTATCCTAATATGTACACAGATATTGATGGAGACGCTGCTATTGCAGGACAGCCAATAGATACATTAGACGATATTCTTGCTAAAGCAAGTAACTCTATAACAGGAACAGATTCAACTACAGCTTCTGCAACAGGAGACCCTCGTGGAGATACCTACTTTGATACAACCATAGGTCGATGGCAAGGTGGATGGGAAGGCCGTGATTGGGGTGATACGGCAAATGATCCTTGGACTACAACAGATTGGCGATCAATACAAGATAATTCTACAGAAGCTACTAACTGGAAGAGATGGGTTTCTGGTTTAGTATCATCTAGAATATCTGCTCAAGCAGAAATAAAGCGTCTCTTAGCAGAAGATCCTAATGCGTTTATTCCAGAGGGTTTAAGAAAACAAGCTGAAGGGTACATCACAGATTCGGCTCGTGCACATGGTCAAAAACTATATGATGCATGGCAAGCTATGCTCATACCTGAGGATGAAAAAGAAACAAAAGAAGAAACAAAAGAAGAAACAAAGCCTATTATACCAGAGGACGACTCTGATCCTGATCCTGATCCTGACCCTGATATTATATCTGAAACATTACTAACTCCAGATGATACTACAGATGATGCTAGCTTAGCTGCAATAGAAGCCTATGAAAAAGCAACTGCACCAGCAGCTGGTACTGGTAGAGCTACTGGTCTATCGAACCTTCAGAGGGCTGCTATAATTCAAAAGGGCAAAGATATAATAGCAAGTCGTGCTGCACAGACTGCAGCAAATAAAGATAAAAATGCTTATAACGATATTCTTGATAAACAGTTTGCAGATTATATGGGAGCTGGAGATGATAATGCAACTACAACAAATACAACAGGAATGAGTAGTGCAGCAAATACAGTCAACATAGGTAATACTGCCTCAGCTCAAGCTGCCGCACAAAAGAAAAAAGATGACGAAGCTGCAGCTGCTGCTGCTCAGAAGAAAAAAGATGATGAAGATCTAGCTCGAATATTAGCAATGACAGGAGCTGCTGGTGACAACTGAAGAACTTAATAGAATTCTTAAAAAAATGTCTAATGGATTGGGAACTACAGAAGATCAAGATCTGTTACGACACTTAGTTAGAAATACATCTCCTACAAAACAGTATACTGGTCCAGCTGTAGAAGCTGATATGGTCCCTGACGTGCTTAGTGTAGACTCTATTTCTGAAATAGGTAGAAAAAAATTAGATGATTATACAGCGCAATCTCCTTATCGGTTTAATCAAGATGTACAATCACACATGCTTACAAGTCCAACTAACCCTTCTGAATTAAAAACGTGGGAAGATAGAATAACACGTACTAGTGGTAGAGACTTAGCAAAAGACGCAGCAAGACAAACGTGGGAAACACTACCTGCTGATACAGGGGAACAAACTAAGAATTTATTTGTAGGTATTGTACAGCAAGAAGTAGCTAAACTTAATCTTCCTTCTACTACAGAATGGTTTCAAAGAAGCATAGGTACACCTGAAGGTGAATCAAATCTTGTTGCAGAATTTCAAGACTATGTTGTAAAGAATCCTTCTGCTAGTGAAGATTTAAAACAGTGGTATCAAGATGTAGGACTTATTGAATTAAGTCCATCATTGACAACTGCACAAGATGCTACTCCAATTCCTACTTTCTTAGATCAAAAAGCCGAAGACTTTGCTAGAGCACTAAGACAAGAGTTCGAGTCGAATGGTCCTTCACCAATAAGGTCATTTATCAGATCATACCTAGATAGTAATAAACTAACTACGTCAAGTGGAAGTGGACTAGAGCATCGTTTAGATGTGTTAAGACATATTAATAATCACTTCTCAAAGTATTCAGATCGTGATCAAATAACTACAAATGAACTTCGTAGTGTACGAGCAAATGTAATAGGGTCTCTAGAACAATACGGAGATGAAGATACAAACTACTATTTAGTTTCAGTAAACCCTAGCGAGTTAAATGCTATAAAGAATACTGGTGCGCTTAAAGATTTATCAGCGGATGATTTTATGCAAGCACTGTTAGTTACGCCACAAGAAGTAACAGATATTAATAACATTTCTAATCTACAACGAAAGTGGACAAATGCAGGACTTAATGCACAACAACAAATTGGATTAAAGTATGCACTATTACATGGCAGTAACGCAACAACTTCTGGCACTGTATACCAAATGGCTAAAGATGGTAATGAAAAGGCAGCTGCAGAGCAGCGTGTATACGATTGGCTTGATCAAGAAGAAGAACGTCGAACACGTTCTGGATTACCATGGCCTCCATCAAGTCCACTAGTACTTCCGTCAAATCTACACAACGAACATATAACAAGTGAATTCTTAATCCTTAATGGAATCAAACCTCTATCAGAAAAGAACTTTCTTAGGAAAGGACTTTCTTGGATATACGATAAAGGTAAAGCTGGATTTAGTGGATTAATAGCTGCAGATGAAAAAGTCATTGATGAAATTGCAATAAACGCATATAACGATCCGAGTATGGCAATTGGTCGTGGAGTAGAATGGGACCCATTTAAAGAACAGACTCGTCGTATGACATTTCCCGGTACATCACTTCCTTTTATTGGAAGGCTTATACCTACTCATAAAGAAATAAATAAATCTATTGAAGATGCTAGAAAAAATGGTGCAAGCGAATCAACTATAAATGGAATGAAAATGGCTCAAGCAATGACATATGCAGAAAGAGCTGTGTCTGATACAGCCTACTCATATGTTGAGGGAACTTGGGATAACATACGCGGAAAGATTGATGCAGTATTTAATAAAGTAAATCCTTTTAGAGATGTCGATGTTAAATCAGCTATTCCTACAATTGAACAAATAGGCTGGACTACACAAAGACTAGCTGAGTATATACCGGGATGGCAAACAGCTCTTGATAAATATCCAGAACTAAAAGAACATGGACCTTTAGCATCGTATGAAACTGTCCGACTAAGTATGTTAAGAGAAGATTCTCGTCCAAAAGGAACTATTCGTACTAATCTTACTAACATTTATATGGCTGCTAACGATGAAGAAAAGCGTGAAATGGAAGATGCTATCAGTGCATTATTTGAATATGATGTAGATATAAATAAACGATGGTATCTTGCTAACGCTGAAGAGTTTTCTAATCTTGTAATTAATAAAAACTATAGTATTCAAGAAGCATTAGATGAATCTTTAACATTAGGTGCACGTATGCGCGCAGGATTTGCATATGGAAACTTTAACCTACTCGACGTGTTTGGTGGCGCAGCTATGAAACCTGTTAAAGCAGGTGCGATGGGACTTAAAAGAACACCAAGAATTATGGATACTATGGGGACATCTCAACTTCTCAACACGCTTAAGGGTGCTCCTAGTGCACTTAACATTTCTAACAAAGCACAAACAGAACAGCTTATTAGTGAGATAGATGCATCAATAATGGCAGGTCAACGAACAATAGATATAATACTTGATGAAGCTACAACTGTTCCAGTAAGCAGACTTAGAACAAGTCTATTTAAAGGAAAAGAAAGTATTACAAGAAATATTAAGTTAGTAGACTCAGAAGGAACAGTTAACTTTAAAAAAATACTTATGCCTTTTAAACAAGTAGATGATGAGTTTCTAACTCCGCTTTCAAAAACCTTTTTACCTAATACCACAGATAGAGGTAGATTCTTACAGCATCTTACTGGACAGCTAACTGTTACTGCAGATCAAATTCCCGACGCTGTAAAAGCACAACAAGCAATAGATGCATTAACGGACGCAAAGTGGGCCATAATGGATGGTGTTGCTAGAAATGTAGATACTGTCGATCTTAGTAAATTAACTAAACTTGATGAAGGATTATATAACTTCTGGGCATTTGAAGATGCAGGGCTTTCTTTAAAGAATACTTTTAAAGTTAGTAATGTACTTTTAAAACAACAAGCACTTTCTTCATTAGACCCTAATGATGTTGATAATGCTTGGGGTAGACATGAATTGTCAGAAGCAAAAGGTATTAAACCTATTAGAGCACTTACGTGGATGTTTAGAAATGATGGTGAAGGCTCCGTAAGAGACCGTTCACTAAGAGCAACACGTACTACCATGAATGAATTTACACAGATGTTTGCAACAAAACAATCAGAATTTAATAGAACAGCAAGCATGTTACATCCACAAACTGTAAAAGATATACTTAGTGAATTGCAAAGAGCTGCAAAAAAAGGAACACCTTTTGATAATTTAATAGCTATGCAGAACACCATAGGTATGCCTGTTCTTTATAAGAATACACAGAAGGCACTAGATGTGCTTAAGGATATAGATCTTAGCAAGATTAAATCTTTTGATCCTAAAAACGGTCCAGACGCAGATGCAGGAAGATCAATAGAAGCATGGTGGGCAGGACTAAACGAAGAGTTAAAAGTTGCAATTAATGAAGTAACAGACGCACGTTACGGTCTGTCAAAAGAATTAGGTAGCTCACTTGCATTACAGAATGGTATCAATAGCTTTGTATCTAAACTATTTCTAGAAAGACCTGCGTTTGCAATGAGAAACTGGGTTACAAATAAAACTCTAATGGTACTAGATGGGCTAAGTCCTCATGACATCTTTGCAAATAGTGATGCATATCACAAAGAAGTTTGGGGAGAAGTAGAAGGAGCAGCTCAAAGCTTTTCAAATGCAGCTGTAGGAGATCGTATCGGGGCTTCCGGTGTTCCTATTAGAGGACAAGCTATGGCTATGAAAGTTGCTTTTGGTGGTACTAACGAAAAAGTACAAAGTGCAAAAGGAATAAAGAAAGCATTAAGATGGGCAAAAGGTGGTGGTATTACCTTTATTGGTGGTGGTCTACCGGGATTCTTCGCTCGTGATTTGTCCGCATACGCAGAAGCAACTGACCGTTTTAAGGTCACAGACAAAGCAGGACACCGTTGGTACCGTCATCTCATGGGAGAACCACAGATTGAAATGTGGTTTAGGCAGGAACATCCAGATGCATACGACCTTCTCAAGGATCCTTCAAACGGACCTATTTGGCAAGAGATACTAAACCATACAAAGAACCCTAGTAACGTCACTATTGATAATGTTATTCGACTTACTCAAGCAGCTAGTGGTGGCTACGTAGCAGATGTGTCCGCTTCTATTGATAGTCTACTTATTGATATGGGCTTTCACGGGCCGCACATGAAGGACCTAGACCTTGATGTATTTAAACAGCAACTACTTACGGATTTTGCACTACATCCTAGTTCCCCCCTCGACCCTGCGCGTGTGCTAGAAAAAGCAGTTGACTCTCTTATAAGAGAAAGAATGGCACATGGAAGGATGTTAGCAGCTGAAGCTGGTTTGAACCTAAACAGAAATGCAAACCCATACTCTGTACCTATTAGACATTTTAGTGATGAGCTAGCTGCGCGGAAAAGAAGAATTCCTTCTGCTTCTTTTAGTTCTGGAAATAGGGCTGGTGAATTAGATAATATAAAACAAAACATACCATCAAGCAGCCCGCAGTATTCAAATGGATTTGATGAATGGATTGCACAAAACTACCCAGAATATGAAAACATAACTTCAGAAGAGATTACGGCAGTTGGTCGTGATAAGGGTTTATTTATTAACAAAGAAGACTATAACAAAATCTTCTATATGAATGATGGTAGTCAACTGATTTTACAGGCTAACTACCCACGGCAGTCTAATTCTAAAGTCCATTTAATGCTGAAGAAGGGTGACCGTTTTGATGATCCGTTTCAAGAAACTACAGAAGACATGAGTGCATTAGCTCAACGAGAAAGATCTCGTGTTGCAAGAATGTTAGAAACAGAAGAGGTAGTAGACCCATTTCTACCAGCTAGTAATAGATTAACTATAAGTACTTATTTAGATACAAAAGCTACGCCTAACACTAAAAATTATTCTGCATCGATGGGAGATTGGGGGCCTGAAGGTCAATCTATGACCCTTCCACCACCGGGTTCTTTTTATGTTAATGGAATACCTAATAGAGAGTTAGACTTATTTACAAACTTAACTCTTCTTTATGACCGTGTGTTTGATAAAGTTAAAAGACTCTACGCAGATGTAGATGAATTTGCTGACTATGGAGAACAAGGATTTGTACTAACAGATGAGCAAATAAAAAGTGCTTCAGACATTGCACAAGATGTAGCAATAGCTGTTTCTAAACCTTTAAGGTATTTAGAACAAGAGATAATGATGACGCTTAGACAAGTAGATGACCCTTCTGTATATAAAGAAAATCAGTATGGGTGGATTCGAGAGATGTTTGGTCGTCCATTTGTTAGAGAGCTTCCTTTAAATATTTATAAAAGAAAACAAGATATTGGGGGAACACTGGGAGTTACTGACTATACAAGAGTAGATACAGGTCGAACCTTAGACCCACTTACAACAGATCCTGACACACTCCAAAAAGAAGTAGATTTAGAAGCATTAAGATGGGCAGAAGGTGATGGTATTCCCATCAAGGTTGGTCCTTTTGATAATACCAACTACGATAGTTATGCACAAAAAAGTATTGATGATAGAGTAGGGCTAGGTAGTTTTGATCAAGCTCAAGATGGACAGTACATACATAAAGAAGTGCTGCCTGATACCTTATACCATGTTACTGATCAAGCAGATGTGCTACTTGGTTCTGCACAAAATCCAACACCAGATAAAATAATTCGTGCACAAACAAATGATACTTTCTATAATAATGTTCCTATTACAACTACTAGTGGATCTCGTAATATTGCTCGTAATCCAATAGGAGTTGGTCTTACAGACAATAAACTACTTGCTGAAAATATTCTGACATCGAACATACGTACTCAAGAAATAGCAAAAGCTACGAGTAATGAAGCACTTAGAAAACTCTTAGCAAAGTATTTACAAGAAGATTTAAAAAAGGCTAAACTTAATAAAACTGAACTTTCAAATATTCTAACAATTTCTCGTGCTAGGAACGAATTAGGAAAAGAGTATAATCGTGAACTTCCTGATTTCTTAAATAGATTTATTGCTCGTACTATGCCTGAATATATGGGTGACCTTAGCAAAAGCTATGGCAGAGAACCTGCAACTACTGAAGACCTGCTTGGAAGAAATCCTTGGTTCTTTGAAAGAGCAGGTTCTCCTATTCGAGATGAACTTGACGATCTTGAAGTTATGAAACTTTGGGATGATATAAATTCTAATGGGGATTACGGAGATGGAGTCACGTCTTTAATCCAATATGGAAATGATTTACCTGCTAGATTTTATAACAAGAAAGACGCAGATCTTCCGGTTAATGCCGGAATAAATACAGCAGCTAGAACTCAAGTCTATGGAGAGTTAAGAGACTCAGAAATAATTAACTCCGCAGATGGATCTCATTTAGATGCTTTTTTGAATAAATGGAAAAGAAAAGCAAAGCTTAGTAAGAGAGACGAAGAACTTTTTGATATAATGAAGGCAGGTATTGATACAGAGCAGGGGAGAGCAGAGAGGTATTATAGAGTATGGAAGGATGGGGGTCGCCGTGCTACATTTGTACCTGCGGAAGCGAGTGAAGTGTCCGATTTTTTCTTTAATAGAATAGTACCAGCCTTAGCACAAGGTGCAAGAGAAACTCTTGAGTTACATTATAAAGCACAACTTATTGAAAATTACTTTATAGCAAGAGAAACTCTTGGTCAAACTATTCGTGGAATGAGAAAGAATATTCCTCAATTTAGTACTAGCTTAAAGAGTGAGCAAGAATGGGCAGACATTCTTAGAACAAGTAGAGCTGGTTTTTTAAACGATAAAGTATTTAAATCAAACATTGGTACAAATGTCGCAGACTCACTTGATGAAAGTTATGATCTTAAAAATGTTATTGAGACACCAGCAGATTATGCAACAGATAATCCTTTATACGAGTTAGTTAATCCACGAATAATTCCTGCAATGGCATTTCAATCGGACGAGTGGGTCTCTATAGGACATCAACGGGCTGCGTACATGCGAGATAGGCAAACTGGAAAACGTGCTTTTGAATTGCTTGAAGTTCCAAAAGAAAATATACCAGATGATGTTGCAATCCAAGCTATTAAAAAAGGGGGACTACGTGAACATTTAGTGTACTCTGATATACCTTTAGCACTTCCTACAAATAGAAATAATCCATGGGAACGTGATCTTGTTGTAGTTCGTCAACTAAGTACTACATCAGAATTAGCCCCATTTATGAATAAGAAGTTTATTAATCCTCTCACAAAAGATGTTATTGAAAATTTCAGAGAAAAGTTTCCAGTTCAGTATGAACTTTTACGAAGGTTCATGCAAGGCAATAGGTCAAAAGCAAAGAATGGGTGGAACCGTATAGAAGATGGTGTAGAAAAAGGTATATTCTTATCTATGTTTGATGAGAGCTTATCAACTGTTACTGGGTCAAATGCTGCAGCACACACACAACAAACTGGTCGAGCATTTTTTGACCATGAAGTATTTCATACTAGAGAAAACATGGAGACATTTGTAACCAAGTACGACTCGGATAATGGAATACCTAAAAATGGAATCTTGATTGAAAACAGGGATGGTACCAGTGATGTGTTCATTCCTTTTTCACGAAACATAATTTTTGATGATACTCGTAAGGCATATTTAGATATAGAAAAGACAAGAAAAATAATTAACAAAAGATTTCAAATGATAGAAGCTTTAGTAGGAAAAGAGACTAACGCAATTGCTAAAGTAATGGACTGGGCACGAGCACGAGAACATATATCTGTAAGAACACCAGAAGACTTCGGTGAACTAATAGGAGAAGGTAATTTGCTTACGATGGAATCTGCGGGTAGTTTGGGTTATGAGCCTATTCCGGGTGAGCTAACGGATATAGATCATTTTAATGAATTTATCTACGAACTAGATGCTTTTTCTGAATTGCAAAGAGCTATTCTACAGATATACGATCCTGCTCGCCTGTTCCAAAGAACAGAAGATGGGGTCAAATCTTCTTATATTAAATCAACAGTTCCAATGAATAGTAAAGATAGGGCAAGGGTAAACGAATTTTTCAGTACACGCATTCCTTACTTTAGGCAGAATGTAGATTACTTAACGTCGACAGAACATAGTGAGCTATGGAAGAAAGCTCCATTTGCTACGGCTGGAGAAGTTGGTGACATTTCTTTTATGCCCCCAACAATAAATGATGACTACTTCGCATCACTTGCTGACTATGGTGAAAACCTGACTTGGGAAAAAATAGAAGAACTTATTGTTCAAGCTACACCACAAAAGCCAACTCGCCCCGAATATCTTGTTTTAGAACCAAGTAGGCGTGATTTTGGTCCGAATACAAAAGGGATGATGGATCCTAAAACAGGAAGGCCGGACTATGAGTCAAACTATTCGTGGGATGTAATAAATGCTAGAGAGGCTGTAGCTAAGTTACGCGAAGAAGCAATTAAAACTCATAGAAGACTTGACGACAGTTCAGCAGATCTTGATACACGTATAAATGGATTACATAATCGACTAGAAACAAGAATGGAAGACTACGAAAGAGTAGTAGAAAAAGCAAAAACTACTATACAAGTTAGAAAACCAGAGGAAGTTCCTGCGGTAGTACAAGGTATTTTACGAGAGAGTATTCTAGATATTCTACACACATTACAAGATCCGGGTATTCTTAATGCGGAAACATTACTGACAGACTATCCTCTTGCAAGATACAAGTGGGTATTTAAACCAGCAGATGTAAACAGAGCACTTAATACATTAATTGAAGAAGGAAAATTCTTTTCATATAAAGCGGATAAACGGTTTAAAGAAGGGAAACGAGCAGTTAATAGATATGCTGTCGTAGAACCAACTGATGCCAATGGAAATCTAGTTGGTATAAAAGGTCTATCCGAATCTACCAAACTTGATTTAATGAGTAAAGAAGACTATGACTTATGGAAAGACATTCTTTTAATAAGTCTACAACACTTAGCAGATCAGGCAACAATTAATAGGTTAAACAATCCTCAACTTAGACGAGATATTGATGAGCTTGCACAGTATATTGACAAGGCACAACAAGATGCGATTGATTACGCTATAAGAATACCTGAAGAGTTTCTTACACTCACGGATGAAAGTGCTGATAGATTTACAAATATACGAAGAAGTGCTGGAAGAATATTTGCAAAAGGCAAAGGACGTAATATAAATAATACTATTCATAATAATTTAAATGAATTCTTTCATGCACCGTTTTATGAAGTAACAAATGAACAAGGCCAAAAGACGGGTAAAATAGCGAAGGGTCTTGTACATGATATTGAGAACAGCACTAAAGAAGATGGTGATGTTGTTAATGGTCTTAACTATATCTATGAACAGCTTGGTTTAGATACAAGACCGATATTACATGAAGACCCTAGAAGAGGACAGTTTCTTGAGAACAGTGTTTCAGAGGCAGAAAGACTTGGTATGCACACATTCTCTAATCAAGGTCAACATGCTTTTGAATCTTGGTTAGCTAACAATGGTCCTTCAATATCTTTCTTAAAGAGATTACAAAGCCAAATCCAACGAGAAATGGATCCAACAGATGCTAAATATGCACATGGCTCTGTAGAATCATATGTTAATAGAATGAATGATTACACTACAGCGTTGCATGATCAGTGGAGAGGTATGCGTCTTGTTACAGAATTAGATGAAGAGTATCTTGTAAATCTTTCTGACCATTTACAATCTGTTAGAAAAGCAAAACCGTTTGCAACAATGGAAGCACTCCCTTCACAAGGAGTTAACTATAAAGGTTTGCCTCAATTTAATACATGGAGCGATTTTAAAAAGCACAACTTCCTTGAAGTCGAAGAGTATGAGGTAGGCTTAGAAGCTATAACAGGTAATGCGGCTTCTCAAAGTGACTTAACATTTGCTATACCAACACAACGAGTTGTTATAGGTGAAGGATTAACAAAAGATCCTAGTAAAGCAAGAACGATGAGTCCTGCAATGATTGCTATGACAAACGGTATGAAGTACCCACCAGAACTTGAACCAGTGCTTTCGCCTCTTTGGAGAATGAATAAAGGACAAGTAGACTGGTTTCTTCCTGCTGCAGGAAAAAGAAAGAAACCTTTTTTCTTTAAAGGAACTGAAGCAGTTCTTCCTGTTAACTATGGAGAACCTCCTGCGCGACGATTAGATGGAACATGGTTGCCTCATGTTCCCCCTCTTGGGACGCAAGGAAGAGTAGTGCATCAAATTGCGCCTGAAGGTTACATGACTGTAATTACTAATGATTCATGGATTCCTATTAAAGGAAATAGACTTGCAGTATTTGTACGTAAGGGAGCTTCAGAAGAAGAAATTATAGAAGGAGTTCGGAGACTTACTAAGTACCGTGACGATACAAAGAGTGCTGCAAAATCAATTGGTTGGGAGTATCGACATATCTCTCGTGGTACACAGAACTGGACAGGCTATCAAGCTTCTTGGCAAGCACAAGATAAAGCATATGCTGAACGACAAATGCAAGCTGTGCTAGACGAAATAGAATCACTAACTGGCGATACAACAAAACCAAAGTATACTCGCTTTATGAAAAAGTTTAGCAGTCCTGCAGAGGCAGAAGCAGAGCGAGGCATACGTCGTAGATCATTACAGAGTCTTGCTTATTATATGCAGGAACAATGGGAAAAAGGATGGCCTGTATTCGGAAATCCAAATACTAAAAGAGAAGAAATACTAGAAGTCTTTATAAACGAACAACGTATATTTGAGAAAGAACGTGCTGAAGTAATTAGACGTAGTGAAATGTTCCTACCTGAAGATGCGCGAGGGGCTGGTCCTGGTGAACTAGGAGTATCACCAACATGGAGTAGTCCATCAGATGCGTCACTTCGTCCTGCACCATCTTCATATTCTTTATTTGAAGGAGGTTTATTACGTAATAAATTTTCTGATATGGATAACTACAAACAAGGGTTTATAAATGACGGTGACGCAAATAAGATTATCAATGCTTTAAATGACTTCCAAAAGATATCTAACGATAGACGAAGACTTGCAAGTAAACTTGCACAAGCACAGGGTGATTGGATTCTTCACGACTACAACAATACAAATAACATGGACTACTTAGTTCGTTGGATAGGTCCTTGGCATATTTGGCAAACACGTACTACAGCTAAGCTAGCTGCAACGCTAGTTGAAAACCCTCATCTATTAAATCGGTTTACACAATTGCAAGAAACTTTCCGAGAAATAAATAGAGAAGCTGATACACCTACATGGGCACAAATGGATTTACCACTTGGACAAATGGCACAGCCTTTCTTTGGTATGTCAAAAGCAGCTGGAATAGATCCCGGCGGTTGGGTATCCTCGCTCGAACAACTTAGTGAAGGTTCTACTATGAACATAGATGCGTTCCTTTTCTGGAATGATATGTTTGACTACTACCCTCAGTCAGGTTCCCCTGTCCGCGAAGGTGAAGACCCACTAAAGAATTTTGATAACTATGGTAACTTTGGTAGAGCTGCTGATATCTATTCTGGGATATTACAAATGCCTATAAATCCAATGTATACTACAGCCCTTACTGCACTAGGTCAGTTTGGTGAAAATACTGATGTACTTGAAAAGACTATTGGGTCATTGACACGTCCTGCAGATGTTACATTAGGAGCTACTGCAAGCCTTATGGGTAAGCATCACAAAACACAATTAATACGGACTAACCGTGATATTAGAGAGATTGATTGGCAGTACGCTAACACAGCTCTTAATATAATAATGACTGCTAAAGATAGTGACGGCAATTTATATGGTGCTGACCCTGAAGATAATCCACAACTACAAGAACATTTAATGGCTTGGGACTTATGGAGTAGAAGAAAGCATGACCCTATATTAAATATCCCACTTATACATACAACAGGAAGTGTTGCAGGGGAACTCTTTGGACACGAATTATCTGAAGAAGGATCAGTTATTAACCCTGTAACAGGGAAAGAAGCTAACTCTAGTACACTTGCAAACGTCCATAGTGAGATGTTAAAAGCAGCTGCTCATAGAAGAACTATAAGAGATGGTACTTCTATCCTATCTGGTATGCCTATTAATGTTCCTTATCCTAAAACAATAGACCCTACTACAGGACAAGTTGTAGATGCTGGTACTGTAGTTAGAGAGTACTACGACATTGTTAGACGTAAAGGGCTAAACAAAACAGAGAAGGCAAAACTATATGACACCTACTTCAGTCAGCACCCGTGGGTTAGAAACTGGTTAGCAAACAAAAAGTTAGAAACAGACCCAATTAAAATTACACAAGCAAGAAGTATGTTCTTTGCTGGTAGAGACGACATTATGTTAGAGTACGATTTAGAGATGCAAGCTATACCAGATAGGGTTTCTATTCCCGGTCCTAGTGTATCTGCAGATCCTACTTCATTAGACTTACTTGGAATGACTAATCGTCCTATGTCTAATGATGAGTACTTTAGAAGCACTGCTGCTGCTAGAGAAAACAAACGTAGGAAGATTGAAGAACTTCAGATAAGAGTATTTAATGCTACAGGTGTAAACACAGGATTAGCTGGTGATGAGTATGGTGAAATACACCACAGCTTTGGTGCAGATAAACGATCCTTTGGTGACCCAGAACTATTCCGTTCATTCATGAAAGAGAATCTTATAAACAATGAGTCATTTACAATGCTCTTTGGGGATAACCCAGAGGCAGGTGTACAAAAAATTACTGATGTACTAGACACATTATTTAAAGATGGAATTTATAAAACTGTTAAACAAGAAGATGTTGAAGCCTCTATAGAAGCTTATGCTCAAGAAAAACAAAAGCAAACAGGACAAGACTATGACGCAAAGTTCATAGATGTAGATATCTTTAATGCATGGCAGTTTGAAAACCATTTACAATCCATAAAGAAACATAAGCTAGTTGTTGTTCCTCCTATATTCTCTGAAGAGTTTAGAGATCAATATACGATTCAAGGAACGAACGCAGCTGATTGGACAAAGTACTACGAAGATGCAGAGAGATGGGATACAGCCTTTAAAGAAGCAGACCCAGAGCTATACAAAATGTATATGACATATGAAGCAATGAGTGCTTCTCCGGAGTCTGTAATTGATAAAGCTATAGAGAGTGTTATGTCTGAAGCATACGATGATATAAATCAAATCTACGCTTTAGCACTTTCTGATCCTATTTCAATTGCAAGAGCAGTAGATACTGTAGAACAAACATGGAAATTCCCAACAGCTTCTGACATCAAAAACTGGATGGCAGCTAATGAGTATGGTCGTTTGTGGAGAGAACAACGTGATTATTCTGAAGCACAGATAGACCAACGCATAGCAGAAAGATTAAGAACTGTAGAAGGAATTACCTTTGCAGATATGCGAGCAGGTAAATGGGATGAAAAGGTTGCTAAAACAGAAACTCAGCTTGATTTAGAAACACCTTTTGGTGAACAATACCATTGGAAATCTCCAAACGGAGAACGAGTTATCTTTAATCGACAAACTCTTGAAGAGTTTAAAGAGGCACTTAAAGTAAAAACACAACTAGATAAACTTAAAGATCAAGATGTGTACATAAAATTAGACCCAACTAACTCAATTAGTCATCGTCTATACTACCAGTACTTTATTCCAAATAGTGATGAATCAATAGCTATGTACGCTGCAATTAAAACAGCGCAGGAAGCCGGTCAATGGGATACAGCAAATCAAATAAAAGCTGTACTAGATTCTCGAAACACAACTGGACTGCCGCTAGGGTTAGATGCGTCCCCTCAACAAACTGGGTCTCGAAATACCTCAGGGTTCCCCTCTTCTGGTAAGACTGCAACAAACATAAATAAGAAGTATCAACTATATGATTTAGGACAACATGCTGCTTTATCTGCAGAAGGAAAGAATATTAAAGCGTTGATTACTTCTAAGTACTATGATGGTACTCAACCAATTCCAGCTGATTATGTCTTTGAGCATTTTGCTAGGAACGGAGTTGCTAGTAATCCGGATATTGTAGATATGTGGGAAAGCATATATCCAAATGTTAGAGAGCTGTATCCTGATATTGATACAATACCTGCTATTAGAACTCTGTTACAAATGACAGATATAAATGGTATTGCAAAATCAGATTCACGTATTGCAACCTACTGGTATATAGATGCCTTAGCAGCTTTGATTGGACAAGCTACTGGAGTAGCTATACAAAATAGAAGACCTATTCGTACAGTAGTACAGAATAAAAACTATACAACACCTAGAGCTGCTGCTTCTAAAGTAACTACACCATCAACATCAGGTGCAGGTGGACTACCACAGTGGTCTGAAGTAACCCGACATATAATGATGGTATTTAACGATGATAGTTTAGAAACTGAGTTAGTTAAATTCTTTAATAATCCTAGTGCAAACAAACTTACTAAGAATCATGAAAGAATGTTACGTGCTATGTATAAAACATTCCCAATAGGTGTAGGATACACATTTGAACAATGGGTACAAGCACTTAGGTTAGTATATCAAACACAATCTCTCCTTGGGTTAAGTGATAGATCTAGTACTTCAAGTGCCCAAGGTAGGAATCCGTATTTTCAATACCCATCTAGTACACCAAGGATGGCAAAATATAGAGAGTAACACTTGTCAAAAGTTGACAATAGTGTTATAATAAATATGAATGGAGGATTAGTATGACTAACGAAACAGAGGATATTATGGAGCAGTCCACGGACTCACTTCAAGATAATCCCAATCTGTCATCAGATGACATGCAAGCCAAAATCGCAGAACTAGAGGCCGAGAAGAAAGACTTGAACTCAAGAGTTGGTGACATGGCTCGTAAAATGGGGGAACAAGAACGTGACCTTGAAGGTAAATACCAAGAATGGTACACGGGATTGCAATCTTATTACGACGAGCAGCTTAAAGCTAAAGACGGTGCTATCAACAATCTTGAAGAGAAACTTATCGAGGTCGACAATACAGATGGAGCCAGATTGGTTCTTGAAGAAAGACAACAGCGTGAATCAGCTGCTGCAAAAGTTGAGCAAGAACGTAGAGAACAGCAGGTTAATCGCCAGCAAGTTTTACAAGGTGCTATACAACAAGCAGTTGGCTCGTTTCCCGATGTTGACCCTAGTGCATTGTCAGGTGCTGCGACACCTCAAGAGGTTTGGAAGATGGCTGGTGACCTTAGTGCTAAAGCACAAGAGTCAAAACTTGATGAGAAGATGAACTCTTTAAAAGAAGAACTACTAGCCGCTGTTAAACCTAATAGAGATGCCGAAGTACCCGCACAAGAAGAAGCGTCCCGTACACCGGGAACATCGCGTGGATCTGAATCTGCCTCAACGAGTAGGCGCGATGGCAGTGATGCTGTCAACGCAGGGCTAATTGAGCTGGAGGAGAAATACGAACAAGCCCGAAAGGGGAAGAAACTCGCAGTGGCTGTAGCACTTCAGGGACAGATACTTTCTTACAAGAGAAGCTTTGGACTCCAGTAACAAATTGGAGGATACCTAAATGGTAACGGTATTTACAGGCACTGATGGTGCCTCTGGTGGTATGAGGTCTATCTTTGATAGCAATGCTTATACTACCAAACAGAATGTATCAGAATTCATTGATGCAATCGACCCTAGGGATATCCCACTACTTTCCATGTTGGGCATGGGTTCAGAAGCAGGATCTGCAGTAGCAGGTGCTGATTCACTAGCGTACCCTTGTCTTGCTACAACGCATACATGGCAAAGTGATGAGTTAATCCCTTCACAAGTTCTACTAACTGGTTCAGACGGATCAGGTGGTGAAACATTAACAGTTGGAACAACCTCAGTTAACTACTTCAAGATAGGTGACTTGATTGCAGTTGGTAACGTAGCCCGTACTTACGGTGTTGTTACAGCAATGAACACATCTGCAGGTACGCTAACTATTGCAGCTGCAGATGAAACAGAAGACGCATCACACGGACTAGATGTTAACGTATCTGGTCAGACTATCTACAATCTTGGTAACCTACAAGCAGATGGTGCGACCTTCTCTACGGTTTACAATTCAACTGCGCTAGGCACAGATAGTAATTACACTCAGATCTTCCACGATGCAGTATCAGTTTCTGGTACTTCAGAGTCAGTTGAGAAGTTTGGTATTACTAATGAGTTTGATAGAGAGTTTGCTAAGAAGTTCCAAGAAATCGTAATTAAGCTTGAAAGAGCTGCTCACTACGGTATCAGGAACGATGTTCCCGCTTCTAACACTGCACAAGCAGCACGAAGAATGGGTGGACTGTACGGGTTTATTAAGACCTCTACTACTGCCAACGTAACAGATGCTTCTGACGCTAAACTAACTGAGAAAACTCTTGTCGATGCTCTACAAGATATCTGGAATGATGGTGGAAAGCCAGACACGATTCTAGTAAACGCAACACAGAAACGACAGCTCTCTTCTTTCGCTAGCCCGTATGTACGGACTGACCGACAAGAAAGTGCACTCGGTGTGATTGTTGGTACTTACGAGTCTGAGTTTGGTGACCTAGACATTGTTCTTGATCGCTATGTACAGGCAGAAGACTTGATTATAGTGCAAAAAGAGTACTTAGGTATTGGTGCACTTAAGGGTAACGGCAATGACCGTTCATTCTTTACAACACCAGTTCCAGTAGACGGCGACCGACAGATTGCTGCCATTACTGGTGAGTACACAATGGAAGTACGAAATGCTGATAAGGCCCATGGCTGGATTCACTCGTTGAGTACTACCTTAAGTTAAAGGAGGAGGTGATATAAATGGGTAACACTGCAGAATCATTTCGGTTCTTTGGTCACACTATGCCCAAAGTTGATGATCACTTTCGATTACCGATAACAGTACACATTCCCGGAAACTTAGCAGAAGACGAGGGTTATAGTGATCTCACCACTGGTGTGGTCGCTGCCTTCTCTGCTCCTGCTTCTGGGTACATAGATATGTATGACTGGTACGTTGGAACCCAAGATGGGGGAACTAATACAGTAATACGACTTACTAACGCTACAACATCTTCATACTCTACGCTAACATTAGCGGCTGGAGTAGATGGTGCTTTTGGTACAGCAATAGCTGGCTCTGATGAAACTTATTTCACAAAGGGTGACGTAGTTCAAGTTGATGTGCAGTCCTCACACGGGACTCACGCTGTTGATACAACGATGATCTTTCATATGAGAGTTTAGTATAGCTAGTTAGGGGGGATTAAGTTCCCCCCTTCTACTATAAAGGAAGTGGAAAATGTCAGGTGGAGTATCTTATGGGCACAATTTACAAAATTCTATGCCCTATATGGACAACTTAACTTTAGTATCGTCTGCTGCTAGAACTGCGAGTGATACAACAACTGTGAAAGGACTTGCTCCATATACGAGTGCTTACTTCATGCTTGATGTTACATCCG
>Ga0098036_1000331_pt1 | contig 21609 bp, 10 predicted proteins | sample 4_EtaG_FD_77064 | JGI IMG/M metagenome (GOLD analysis project Ga0098036, IMG submission 77064) | Marine viral communities from the Subarctic Pacific Ocean - 4_ETSP_OMZ_AT15127 metaG | ecosystem: Environmental > Aquatic > Marine > Oceanic | place: Pacific Ocean | collected 2015-01-07 | reverse complement strand
TTCTTTGGCGTCAAAGGAAACAATCTTTTGACGTTGACTCTTCACAATTTAACTTTAAAGGACTACCGTGGAAGGCATCTCTGTCTTCTAGTAAGGTGTTTTGATGTATACCTTTGATGAGATTGTCGGGATTGTCAAGCATCGGCAAGAAAACCAATCTCCTTTGCTGCAAAAGATGTTGGATGTCAGGGATCGATATAACGGCGATTATGTCATTCCTATTCCTACAATGGATGATGAACCGGTTCTTCCTCCGTTGACTCCAGCGTTGATTTCAGAGAACATCGATGCGGTCGCACAGCGCGCTGCTTCAGTGATGCCGTTCATTGGATGCCCTGCAATCGACAGCAGCAAGGAACGGGGTGTTCGTTCTAGGGAGTACGCCGATATTAGGCGTAGGGCGTTGGCTGCTACGTGGTATCAGTCGCGTTACAAAATCAAGATGCGTCGCGCATACCGGCATCTGGCCGGGTACGCCACCTCCTGTCTCGTGGTATCTCCCGACTTTGAAAAGGGCGCTCCAAGGATCGATATTCGTGATCCACTTGGTGTCTACCCAGAACCGAAAACATACGAGGATTATGACCCGCCGTCAAATTGTGCTTTCATCCACGGCAAGTCCGGTGACTGGCTACGTGCCCGCTATCCGGCTGCACGCATGGAAAACGGCGGGCCTGTAGATAGTGACGATAGGGCACGGCAGGAACTTTGGGATGTCGTTGAGTGGGTTGACGAGGAACACATGGTCATCGGGATCATGGGTACGCGATACAGCCATTACAAGGAAGCCTATCCGCAGCATTCGTCGCTGATGGAGTTGTCTCGTTCTACCAACAGGGCAATGGTTCCGTGTGTGATCACGCCGGGGCGCGTCACGTTGGACAAGATCGCATCATCGGTTTCCAACGTTGTCGGCATCGTAGATCTAATGTCGAAGATGATGGCGTTGGATATCATGGCGACAGAGAAGGCGATCTTCCCTGACCGGTATATTATTGGTCGTTCGGGTCAGGTACCGATGATTGTCGGCGGCGAGTGGAAAGATGGCCGCGAGGGGCAGGTAAATATCCTGCTTGATGCTGAACAGATCGGAGAGTTGCGTTCGACACCTGATTCGTCTACGAACATTGCAATCGACCGATTGGAACGTAATGCACGGATCTCTACCGGAACAGTACCTCAAATTGGTGGTGAAACATACGGGGCTTTGCGTACCGGACGCGGTATCGACTCGCTCATGGGTGCCGCTCTGGACCCGCGTATTCAGGAAATGCAGGAGATTATGGAGGCTCACCTTCCATATCTGAACGAAGCGATCTTCGCCACTTACGACGGATATTTCGGTAACCAAAAGTTTGCGATGTTTACCGGCTATGCGGGTGATTCTTCACAGGTGGAGTTCACTCCAAGTGAACATTTTGAAACCTACGACAACGTGGTTTCGCATTCGATTCCCGGTGCGGACATTCAAGCGACCACTATCCAGTTGGGGCAGTTGCTTGGAATGAAGGGCATCAGTCTACGTACCTTCCGTACCAAGCATCCCTATATTGACGATGCTGAAGCGGAGGGGCGTAGGGTAGATGAAGAGCAGTTGGAGGAAGCGGTGTTGGCTTCGATCCAGCAGCAGGCTCTGTCCGGTCAGTTGCCGGTGGTGTATGTCGCTAAGATTGAGAAGCACCGCAAGAAGGGCTTGGATATCTTTGGCGCGATTGAGAAGGCTGATGAGGAGATCCGCAAGGAGCAGGCTGCTATGGCCCCGGCTCCTGAAGAGGGCCAGATGATGGCCCCTGAGCAGGCTCTTGGTTTGGCTGGTGGTCCTGAGGCTGCGGTTCAGCAGGGAGCGCCACCACCGGGGCCGTCTGGCGAATTTTCTCCAGAATCGGCTCAACAGTTGGTTAGTGCTTTGAGGACGCAGTAATGCCTCGCGCTAAGAAAACTCTAAAGCCTGAAAGTACTGCTATGGAAGCAGGCGCTTCCTATGGGGAAGTTGGCGAGAATATTCAGGCGCAAGATTCTGAGATGGGTATTCCGTTGCCCGATAATAGGACATCCGATATTCCAACACCGCCAGATCCTCAAGAGCAGATGCCTGCTTTGCCGTTGGATGCCGCGCGTGGATTTCCGAATACGGTTACACCTTTGACTGCTCCCGGTCGGGGAATGAAGAAAATGAACAAGCCACTGGTAATTGATAATCAGATGCGTGCAGCGTCCTTGTTGCGGAGGTGGGCTGAAGCGAGTGATGATCCTTCTATTCGGGCTGCCGCTTCTCAGTTGAGGAACTTCAATGGCTAGATGGTCACCTGCTCGGACTACCCAGCAATGGAATCCGCAGGACGAGGTAGACGATCTCAATAACGAATTTTATAGCACCCGTATGGGGATGCTACTTGATTCGGGTGCTGGCCGGTATTTTCAAGCAGATGCTAGTAGTTTGGTTGAGTTGGCGCAAAGCCCGCTATCTGAGAATGACATGCTGGAAACTTTGGTCATGGCAAATGATCAGGTTCGTATGAATCAGTTGAAGCAGTCGTTTGAGAATATGCCAAAGCAGATGCAGGAGCCGCAATTCCTGTTGCTGCCGAAGAACATGCAGGATCTTTTGGTTGGTTCTGGTTACGAAATTCCAAGTGACAAGAAGAAGGGTTTGTTTGAACGTATAACTACTTGGGACTGGCCCTTGCTTCCTGAAGAGCATCTGATTTCTAAATTGGGTGGTGGTCGTACCGTCGCTGGTGGCTTGGTAACTGCCGGATTGGCTGTTCCGAGAGCGGTGGGATTTGGTCTTGGTAAAGTAGTTGGGACCGGCTGGGAAGGTTTGATGAAATTCAGCCGCTTTGCCCTGCATCTTCAAAGAAGCGGAGCATGGTTGGCGGAAGATTCCCAATGGGGGAACTTCTATAACCCGAAGCGTTGGTGGAAGTCTTGGCAAGAAACGGAAATTGAATCAAATTCGTACAGTAGGCCTGCGATGGATGAGGCTACTGATCTTATTGGTTCCGAGAATGCCAGATTGCTGGGAATGTATTTGTCAAGTCCGCAGCGACTCTACGATTACTTTGAAGGGGTGGCTGAGAGTACCGGCAATGTCGCTGGTGTGATGAACCAGTACATTGAGTTTGAGAAGAAGATCTCTACTCCCAACTTTGTTGAAGCCCGTCAGATTCTAAATGGAAACCGGTTGGATGCCTTCAACTATTCGATTCGTTTCTATAACAAAAATAACTTGTTTCTACCTGATGCAAGTCCTGATTCGGCATATGGCAAGGCAGTCGGCATTACGGGTTCTTTGGCTACCGAGATTCTTCTAGATCCACTCACATATGCGGGTGGAGCGTATACGAAGATTATTCGACCAGCCCGTGCTGGAATTAGGGGGTCTGCTAGAAGTTTCGATCAGGTCGCCTTTTGGGAGAAACTTCGGGCCATCCAACGTGAATCAGACAATATCAAGAATTTCACTGGTCGAATTGATGATTCACAGGTTCATGCTTGGCTAAATGAAACAAGTCGTCCTCTTGTGGGTGGAGGGTTTTTGCGAGGACGATTCAGGGTACCGAATCTTGAACGGTTGAAGTATCTGAATCGTAATCTTTGGAATCAGGCGAAGTCTCAGAATCGTATGGCTGATCGAATCAACCGTGCGTTCAAGGACTACGATTCGATTCTGGATGAAGTTGCGAAGATCGATCAAGATCCTTCTTTAACCGGTGCTGCACGAGAAGAAGCCATTGATGCGGTCCATAGACGGTATGGCAATCCTTTGGCTGATTTGTCTAGAGACTGGCCGTCGCTAGATCCGATCATTGGAGATATGCGGCGGTTCCATTTGAACCAACGCAAGATGCTTTGGGTTCGGCGCGGACAAGATCCCTCAGAGGTGTCAACCGATCTTGCAAATCGGCTCATAGTTCTTGATGACGAATTGGCTGCTGCACGAGCGATGGATAAAGACTTTCAAGATTGGGAGATGATTAGGAGAAAGGAAGCCGAACGAGATGAGATCATAAAGAAGATAGGGGATCGTAGACTTCCGTTTGCGAAACTTTGGACTGACGATATTCAGCCGGGTACCGTATATGTCGGTCCCAATGAAGCCGGTGAATTTGTTGACTTTGTTGTACCGGCAGATCGGATTATTCCTGAAGAACATTTCATAACCGACATGACACTGAGTACCCCCAGAGGGTATGACTATTTTCTCGCTAGTGAAGTTGGGCAGGTCGGTTTGGCGACAAAGGCTGGCGGGACCGGCCCCGAAGCCATGTTCATTCCTCGTATAAGTGCTTTTGGTGCCCAATGGGTCAAGCGCAAGAAGTTTATGGACGAAATTCTAGACTTCGGTTTGCCGCAACACGCCGTGGTGGCAGGCATGGCCCGCATGGTGGGTGATTTTGCCGCTGAACAGAGTCGGCAAATGATCGCTCTGCTAAATGAGGCTGGAGTTGTAAACGATCTTGGCAAGCAGTTGGAACCGCATGAGATCAGGGCGATTCTAACTGCGGGTCTGGATGATGTTGAAACCATGTCAGCAGCAAGACAAGCGGAGGCTGCCAAACACGGACTTACCGGTGAGAAGTTCTACGAGTTTGAGGAACTGATTCAAGAACTTCATTCGGAAGCGGGACGTTTGGTTCTTGAAAGTGGAGAAATGTCCGACCTGCTCCAATGGTATCAGGATGCCGGATTCCAGTTTGCCGACGATGGCGTTACTATCGATCAGGCTGCACGACAGGTTCCTTTCGCGGGTATGGGGCGAGCGGCTAGAAACTATTACGATAATCGCTTCCATGCAGCCAGTACGGCAAATGGTGAAGTAAGGGCGTTGGAGCGGACTGGGCTTATCACGAAGTCTGTTGCTGTCGCCGCATCGTATTATCCGGCGAAGTGGGCGAAAAAACTTACATCGTATGTGCCGAGACAGCAATACTTGGATGTCCTTGGTGATGATGCCATTAGGGAATTCAAAGCATTGGTGGATATGGGTTCTTTGGCCCATATGCCTCGTCAACAGATCGATAATCTCTTAGAGGTCTTCATTCATGGAAATGAAAACCAGCGTTGGATAGTACAAACAGAATTCTTGTTGGATTTCTTAGGTCGTTCCGGTGCGCTACTCATGGGTGGGGCAGAGGTACAGCAGTATTTCAGCAGGTTCATCAGACACGCGGGCGCTAAGTATGGTTTGATAACCGGATCTGATGATGTCGGCTTGTACGGCGTTTCTGTAAAGCGTGCCGTTATCGGCGGGCAGGCCGGTATGGCTCAGATGTCACGGGCAAACATCATTCCCAATTATGCCCAGTTGGCGGTATTGGCTAAACACTTGAGTTTCTACCGGCGTATCGGTTGGGGTGCGCCCTTGGCCTTTGTAGACAAGATGTTTGCTCGTATTTGGCGACCGATGGTTCTCATGCGGCTCGGCTATGTCGCCCGTAATGGTGGCGAAGAGTTGTTGTCGTGGACGTTGAGAGAAGGACCGAAGGGATATGTGGATGCGAAAAGTGCCCGTAGTGCGATAGAGCAGCGTGTTGCTTATGATGCGTATGGGCGGAAGATCCAGATAGATCCCAAAGATCCGAAGCATAAGGAACTTCTCAAAGAAGACGAGTTGTTGAATTTGCAGATGGAACAGTCTTTGTTGTTCCGTCCGTTTACCGGCTTCATGCGGTTTGTCAATGAACTTGGTGGTTGGGGAGACATGGCTATCACGACCAAGGCATTGCAGCGTGCTGCCGTAGATACTGGTGTGAAATGGACTTTCTTGGAGCCGGATCAAATGATCGGGCTTTTCCAAGATGCGCGCCATTCGCTGATACAGGAAATGTCTTCAAGGCCACTCAGTAATATAGGCCGACAAATGCTGGTGTGGGGGCACGGTGCTTCTAATCGTTATGCCCGGTTTATTTCACGACGAGCAGAAGCGTTGGGTATTCCGAAGCGTAGTGATCTTGCACGCAAGTATCTAGAAAAGTTTGACCCTGATCACGAATTACGGGTCGAACTTGCGACGATTATGATGTCGCAGCCGACGATGCTTGATGAGCAGATGAAGTCAATTGTTGGCGGATACGACACGTTCCTTCATTTCGATAAGACTGGATTGGATCAGTTGATGCGAGCCAATCGTGGTGTGGGGGCCACGATGGATCGAATAATGAGACTGCCGTTGGACTATACAAAGACTGATTTGCGTATGGTCCGACATTTGGATGGAATGAATTCCAATGACTATTCGATTGTGATTTCTCAGAATCTATCTCTGCGTTCTGACGATCCCGCTAGTCAGGCTGCCGTTCAGGAATTGATACATTATGTTTCTCCGATCCGAGAGCAGCAGTTGTTGGAGACTGGTGCCGCAGATCGTTTGGTCGATACGATGCATCCGGTCAAACAGAGACAATTCAGGGGTCATCCCGGTAGGCCAGAGGAAACAGTTCCGGCTAGTCCCGGCGAGCAGATGCCGATCAGTGAACAAGGCATCATGGAGATGCCGATCTCTACTGCCTACTTGGCGGACGAAGGTGAACCTCTGACAATCGCCATCGGAAGTCTCATGGAAAACGAGATCCGACACATAGTCGATACGGAGTTTCCGCGTGCAAGAACAAAGGAAGCGAAAGCGGAAGCCCGACGAAAGTTTCTTGAATCTCTTCAGACTGCCATATTCCAAGCAATAGAAACATTGCCGGATGGTTCCATTGTGCGTGTCCGTAGCGGCGATTGGGCCGAAGACACGGTAAAGGCTGCTGTTGGGAATATGAAAGCAATGGGCAGAACTGTCCATCTGGAAACCTATGCCATTCCTCCCACCGGGCCTTATTCATATGCTGTAACTAACCGCGCTGGACACATGCGTAATGAACGACTGGTAGACGGCATCGTTGATCCCGATCATCCCGAAAAGGCTGTACGTGCTGATGCGGTTTGGAGTTTCTATGAGACTGAGTTGTTCGGTCAAACCGTGCAGGCGTTGGATGCGAATTTGCAGGCTCCTGCTGTAGCGAGTACAAGAAAGTTGTTGCAAATTCTCAACAAGCCAGCAGGTACCGAGGCTTCGTTTGCTGCGACTGTTGGAAGACTTGCTGAGGTTATAAACCCAACTTCACAGAAGGATGGTGTTGCTCGTGTGCCGAAGGTGGGTGACACGGTTGCTTTGCGTATCCCTCAACGAGCGAGCGGCAATGTCTTTGAAGTAGACCCAACTGCGGATGCTGGTGGTGCGACAACTGCTGCTGGCCGTGCGGCTGAGGAAGAGTTGCCGACATCCGTGAGTCGTCCATATACCGAAGTCGGTGGTACTCGTGATTCAATGTCGGATCGCGTTGCTGTTGTTGAGGTAACTGGTGTCACCATTTATGACTCAACAGATCCACGGATTAATTCGATTGATACAAGAGGAAATAGAGATAAGTTCATCTTTGATCGTAATGGTGCTGAAGTAATTGCCCGAGTGAAACGGTCAGGACTAACTAGCGAAGGTACGCGAGGTGGCAGGCAAGCAGAAATGCCTGAAGGCTTGGGTCAGAAGCCTGACGAACTCGCTGTTCCTCCTTCTGCACCTCCTTTGGATAATTTGAACAAGGACTTTCTCTGGAAGACTGGCGCAACGCATTCTCGCATGAATACGAAGACCCGCTATTTGTCTACAGAAGATGCGAACAAGATTGTCGTTATCGAATACAAGTTGAGAGAGCCAGATGTTGCTGCTGGAAGAACCAAGCCCGGTCGTGAAGTTGAGGTTCCCGGCGAGATCGATCCCGAAACTGGAAAGACGCTGAAGGCACCGGGACCGGACATGCCGATGGGTGGCAGCCTTTCTGGTCTTCTATCTACTGCACAGCAACGGCGTGTCCGTATCGATTATCAGGCAGCCTTTGGTGATCCGGCGGTAGTGCCTACTGCGGTGAAGCAGTCGGGTCGTTATCGCAGAACTAGAGATGGGTTTGCTTCAAGGGGTCATACGGTTGAGGAAACCGTTGAGGGCGATCAGACTGTCCTGCGGGTTTACAGGAAGGGTACGGCGACAGGGGCCGAGTACATTCCGGCTGAACCAGCCGTTGAACCCATGTCTGCTTCTGCGACGGTTTTGGCGCTCTTTCAGGATAATGCGTATTTTCCTGCGGCTGCCCGCGAGAAACTTCTACGGGCCTACAACATGGAGGGTTCGCCGGAAGAGTTGAGTAGTGCGTGGAATCAGGCTGTTGATGAGGCGTTGGATTTGGTTCCGCCCCAGTATCGTGATATTTGGGAGGATGTGTTGCGTCCGCGTAAGGGCGGATATCGGCCTCCACCGCCGAGTGGGTTGTTGGGGCCGGATGGTCGTCCGTTGGCTCCGTCTGCCGCTCCTGCTGCCCCTGCTCCCGATGTGCAGCCACCTGTACGTGTATACGGCGGCGAGGGACCGAAACAAGAGAATCTGGTTCTTTCAAACTTCGATACCACTTCATTTGAGTTTCGTGGTCAGGTCTACCCATCCGCCGAACATGCCTATCAGGTCCATAAAAGTAAGACGGTTGAACTCAATGGCAAGCCGATTCTGGAACACATCGAACGTCTAGATCCTCAAGCAGCGAAGAAGTGGGCACAAGGCAAGATTGAGGTAGATAAAGAGTCTTCTCTTCCTCTGATGCGGGAGATTCTTGAGGCGAAGTTTGAACAGGTTCCTGAATTCAGGGAAGCCTTGCTTGCTACTCGTGGACGAAAGATTGTCCATCCTGTAGGAGATACGTTTTGGAAAGAGAAGTTTCCTGAGTTGTTGATGGATCTTCGGGATCGGCATTTGGACGATGCTCCTGCTGCTCCTGCTGCTGCTCCTGCTGCTATTGTTAATGATCTGCCCGTACCAGATGAGTATTTAGGTGACCTCAGTGGTCTGTACGATTATGAAACAGGTGAATTAATAACTGAAAATCCCACTGTTGGTGATCTTGTAGCAAAAGCAGATGAATTGGAAGGAGAGTTTTGGGCCAAGGTCGAACAGGGATTAGAGATTAATACTATAGAAAGCATGAATCCAGACGAGTTTACTGGGGCTTATCAGGCTTTCATGGGTGGCGATGCTGAATATGTTTATACTGGTCTTACGACTGGTGGTGCCCAAAGCATATTTAGGCAACTAGCAAAACAAGGCGAAATCGAAGTCCCTTATATTGTATCTGATAAAGGGTGGGAGGCAGGCGACGATCTGTGGGAAGCCTATGTAGATGATTTTCTAACTCGTTATCCTGACAAAGATCCGATTATCTTTTTGTCGCGGGAATTGGAGGAGTTCCCATCGGGCGGTTACCGTGAAAGTGGCGCACAGTGGTCGCATTTGGACGCTATCGGTCAGTCTGTGCGAGAATGGTTAGAGGGCTACGCTCTGCGGAAAACAGCGATGAAGGTTGCAGACGACGTTCCTGCTCCTACTGCCAAACCATTTGATACCCCCACAGAGGCAGTTACTCCTGCTGGAAATGTCGTCAGAGTAACCTTCCTACCAAAAGCCCCCGGCGCTAAAAATCCGCCCAATGTTGAACATCATCAAGGCGCAATCGATTTGCCGACTGCTTCTGAAATGAGCCAAGAAATTATGGCTCATGGCGGATGGACAGACCATCCGAAACTAAGAGGGGCAACGCCGAGAGTCCATATTCAGGGTGATCCCGGTACCGGGTATTTCTATAGTGGACATCTCTTTGTCAACGATCCCGAAACGGGGCTGACGGTAGTTCATCCGTGGTCACCAGTGCTTCTTGATATTAAGGAACGAGTTGAGGAAATCACTGGTTATCGATTCAATCTTGTTCTTGCACAAAGGTATACGGAGAAAGAGAAACTTGGTTTCCATTATGACAGGAAGCAGCATTATGACAGGGATACTGGGCTGGTAATCGCGCAACCGCATTATCCGCGTGGCGTTTCTGTGCCGGGTGAAGAAGTCGTTGTTTCCGTGAATGTCGGTGATACCCGAACATTCGGGTTTGCTTCAGACTACATCAATGCCAGAGGAAGAGAGCAGATTATCAACCATCCTAATTATTTGGGTGGCGTTGAATTGGGGCATGGCGACATTCTGGTGATGTCGGATGATGTGATGAGGCCGGGTGTGCTGCATAGCATTATTCCGTCGGAGGGTGCGGCTCAGAGTAGACGTATCAATTTGACGTTTAGGCGAGTTGGTGAAGATGTTGAGAGTGCGCCGCGTGATCCAGAGAGGGTGCCTCAAGTTGATGGTGAGGCTGTAAGGCCACCGGACGAAGTGGAATATACAGAAGAGATGGCCCAGCAGGAGGCTTATGAGGAAGAAGTAATGGCTGGGATACCTGAAGAGCATGTAGATGAGTTTGGCGAAGAGATGGACCCGATGGAAAAGGATGCTCTTTTCCGAATGGAAGAAGAAATGCAGTTGGGTCGGGAGGCTGCTCCTGCCGGTCCATCTCCGACACCAGTCACGTTGATTATCTCAGGCGGACAGACTGGCGGAGATCTAGGTGGTCTTCGTGGTGCCGAAACTGCTGGTATCCCAACAGGCGGTGGAGCAACTCAGGGATACCGCATGGAAGGTTCTCCGCATTCGATAGTTGGTCCCGAAATGACACCCTCGGGAGGCTCTAAAGAGACTCAAAGTGCTGCATATACAAAGCGTGCTGAACTCTTGGGAGATCGCTTTGGTTTATCCGAAGGACTTCGTACACATTACATGGCCCGAACGTCAGATAATATTGATAATGCGGATGCAACACTAATCTTCTATCCCAAACAAGGTGACGCCGGAACTGGTGTTACCGAAATGATGGCTGAAGGTAAGAGGGTTGGTTACGCAAAGGGAGGGGGAATTCGGGGATGGGTTGATGTCGATTCTGTTCCTGAAGGCACCGTAACGGGCGAAACATTTGCGATTAAGGGTGAGCCGAAGCCGGTTCTGGTTGTCAATGTCGGAGGCGAGTTCTTCGACAAGCCCACCGAAATCGCCAAAGTCAGAAAATGGCTTGTAGATAACAATGTCGAAACTCTAAATATTGCTGGTAATCGTGCCAGCAAGGGAGGACCGGGGTTTGAGGATGCTGTTGCCGATTTTGTAGCCGAAGTGCTACGTGCCGATACGGTTCCAGCACCTACCGCTGGGGCTGCTGTACCTCCCAGCGCGCCTCCGCCTCCCCCAAGTGGCCCACCGGTTGTTCCCACTGGTCCGGTGCAGAGGGATAATCTGGGAACGAACATGACCGGTTTCCTTTTGAGCGGAGCCGATCCTAAAGCACTATCTAGTGACTTTGATGAAATCACTGATCGTGCACGTAAGGCGATCATCAACTTCCTCAGTAGCCCTGCCGGTCAGCATTATGCACATAGCATGGCTCGTGCCAATATCGGTACGAGTGCTGATACGCCGATGATCACGCATCCCGTAGATAGCAATACGCTTCGTTATTACGTGCCGATGATCTCTTCAGAACTTGTTGAAGATCTGAACGATGTTCTTATTCCTTTGACGAATGATCTGCTCCTTAAATCAGATAAGGCTGAAAGTCTAGCAGGTGCGGCAAAAGCGGCAGAGGAGTTTAGAGATATCTTTGTAACGACACTTTTGGCGAAGTTGGATGCTTTGGGTATTCCTCGTACCGACCCCGTAGCGGACCATGCTCGCCTGTTGCTTAATCCTGCCGTGACCATACCGAGGATTGGTGGTTCGGCCACTGATTATATGAAGTTGGCTGCCCACTATGCTGAAGCAGGAGATAACTACTTCCCGTTGGTAACCGCTTCCACGGATGGCCGAATTGCGAATGCCATTGGTGAAGCCCTGTTGGAAACAATCGCATACAAGCGGGGTGTATCTGTTTCCGAACTTCCACCAGTGAGCCTCCGAACGAGAGATGTTGATGGTCGGGAGTTCTACAACAGCGAAGGCGGCGTCCAACTGCTAGGCGCTCCGTCCAAGCAGACATTTGGTGCGATTTATTACGGGTACGGACCCAATGGTCCCGCACCAGCGGCTTCCTTTGGTACTGGTGGTTTGAGCAATAATAAGGTATTTGGTATTGGTGCCCATGATCTTACGATGAGTCCAAAGCGACCGTTGCGTCCGGTTCCTGTTGTTGGTGGTGAACCGAGAATGAGGCGACTGAGCGTCTACAAGCATAAGGCTGGAGAAAAGTCATCGGTTGTTGCTAGAGCGGGTAGCGAAATGGAAGTTACCCACTTTGAGAATTCTGATGAATGGGAGTTGCTGGAAACACAGTTTGCAAGTGGCGACGATCTCTTTGATTTCATCGAAGAACAGGCATTGTTGAATACGATGGAGATTCTTGAGTTGCTGAGTAATGCTTCTCGCGCCGGTACAGACCCGATTGAGGTCTTCTATCCGTGGATGCGAGAGGTTACTTCAGGCAAGGTGAGTTCTTCAAGGGTCCAGTATGGGGCTGAATACCATGACGGGGCTGTAGGAGGCTGGTTCCCGAATGCTCCTTCTGAATTGCAGGGCTGGTTCCCGACTGCGAGTGAAGCACCGGGCATTGGAGATAAGTGGGCATCGTTCACTAGGCATTGGTTTGATGGAACGATCAGCCCGATGTTGGGTGCGATGATTCGTGAACCGATCTTCTTGCACTATTTGGTGAAAGCATGGAAGCAGACTGAAGGTATTCGGAAATTCCATTTCCATACCGCTGCTGATGTTAAGAACCTAAAGCATCTTGGGAGTTTGGACCGAGATGGTCAGTTGGTCATCGATACGCTTGAAGATTTGATCAAGTTGGATTGGCCGACAGCGCATCTGGATGTTCTGGATGATGGTACGCCGTCTGATCTTGCGAAACTCGTTGGGGCGCTTGAATCAGATAACCCAAGAAGTTTCAAAGCGGCAGTTCGGGATCTTCTGGATAAGGACGAACTCGCAAAGGAAGGAGATATCGAAGCAGATTGGTTCCTGCCTAAAGAGAAGGTTGATTTCTGGCGTTCCGTACTTTCACTTGAAGATAGTGACCTTGAGCAATTCGTAAGGTACGCCCGTGGCCGTAAGGCCGGATTTGATTTGCATCGTGATACCGCGCTCAAGCGGGCAATGACTTTAACCGGTTCATTCATCGATGATCATTCGATCCGGTCGCAGTTCCAAGAAATGGTACGTACCGCTATCCCGTTCTGGTTTGCGGAAGACACTTTCTTGAGGCGTCAAGCACGAGGATTGGCGCATAACCCGCTGATGTTCCGTAGGTTGAATTTGATGATGAACGCAATGGAGCGTGGCGGAGTCATCCAAGAAGATAGTCAGGGAAACAAGTGGTTGACTGTTCCCGGCAATGAAATGCTCACTACAAATGTTTTGGAGATTGTGGAAGATTTCCCAGTCGTCGGAAAGATATTCGGTGCCCCGTTGGGCGCAGTTCTACGACCGGCTGCCGGTGGAGGGTTTGCAACGAACATCAATGTCGTGCCCGGTTACAACGCAGACACCGTTGGCAGCATGGGCTTTGGTCCGATATTGGCAGTTCCGCTCAATTTCCTTGGCAACTTTGACGCAACGATCAGGCCGCAATTTGAAAAGAACATGGTGGGCGGAAAGTGGACTCCTGATTCGACGCTGAATCAGTTCTGGACTTCAGCCATTCCGTCATTGATTGTGAAGCCCACTATCGCAATGTTTGGACAGGTCGGATTGGATATCGAATCGGTCACTAAGGCACAAGTTGATGTCATCAAGGCTCGTGCTTTGCGTGGTGATTTGCCGACGGAAGAGTTTATTGCGGCACAGCCGAATCCTGAATTGTATGTGGAACAGTTGATGGAAGAGATTGCTCAGGAGGCCCGTCATTATCTGTGGTTCCAGACGGCTACTTGGTGGTTGGGGCCGGGGACTGGACGGAGTGCAGATCTGATTGTTGATGCCGAGTCTCAGAATTGGAATGACGAGTTCTATTCGTTGTTGAGGGCAGGTATGCCTTGGGAAGAGGCGTATCGTACTTGGGTTGACAATATTGAATCGACTGGTGAGAAGTTCAACCCGTTCCAGTATTCGCCGTTCATGCCTTCACGGACAACGAAGGTGCCGTTTGCCGTATTGGAATCTACAGATAATGCGAATAAGTGGATTGTCGATAACAACAGTTTCCTTGATACCTACAAGTATGCTTCGGCGTTCTTCATGCCTCGTTCACATGGCAAGGAGATTGATGAGTTCTCTGCTGAGGCGCACGCTCGCCTCTTGGGACTGGGGCTTCGTGAAAAGCAGGCTCCGTTGGACTTCCTAGAAGAGTTGTACTACAAGAGGGCACGGGCTAGGTACTTCAAGGTGCGTGCGAAATATAACGAAGATCTGTTTGCGGCCAAGAATGCCGGATTGCCTACTGTCGGGATTGAGGCTGAATGGGACGCTAATCAGAAGATGTTCTTGCAGAGCAATCCCATCTTTATGAAGCGTTTCACGAGTGGTGATGCCCGTGGGAAGCGGGATAAGACTATTTCAGAATTGGAAGTTCTTGTCACCAATCCTGACTTGGTGCCAAATGGTGAGAATAAGGGTGAGGTTCTACTTGCCGCAGCGATGGTCATCGACTTCGTTAAGAGCATCGACCGGTTACAGGGCTTGCAGGGAGGGGAAGTACAGAGGGCGCGTGATGCATTGCGAATTGAGGCATTTAATCGTATGACTGAGTATTGTTCTAGCCGTCCGTTCCTAAATGAACTATATTACAGCGTATTCTTGCCTGAACTGGGCGATGCTTGGGTCGGCAAGTTTAACGCCGGATTGATTGAGGTTTAGAGTGGAAGACAATATCGAACTGCTTGAGGCGATTGAGCAGATGTTGGCGCGTTTCGATATTGATGTGTCCTTGTCTTCCATGACGCCGGATGAGCGTGATGCATGGCTTGCTGAACAGAGTGAGCGGACGCAGAGGATCGTTGAGTCGGTTGTAGAGATGCCGGAGTTGTCTGGCCTCGCGTACCGGGGGGACCAGTCTCCCGGTTCATTAGCAATTGACGTCTTAACGATGTTTCCCGCGTTTAGGGCGCTTAAGTGGGGTGGTAAGGCAGCGGCGAAATTGGGTGGTCCAGCGATCAGGTTGGGTCGGAATGCTTTGTCAAGGGTGAGTTCGTCGCGGACTTTGCGTGCCCGTCAGGCAGCCGAATTTCGTAGTAAACCGCCGATACCGGGAACATCCGTATCGATGCCTTCGCGTGGTGAGAGGCTTGCCCGCGCCGCAGGAGATCCAAGGGTAAGGGTGGGTCCAAGAAGGGGGCAATCGAAATATAGCCCGACACGTGGCCCCGGTTCTTTTAAGCAGAAAGTATTCGGAACAACGGGCATGGTTGGTGGCATGTTCGCGGCTGGCTTGGCACCGTTAGGTGACAATCAAGAAGAATCTGGTTCTACAAGAACGTATGAACAAGGGCTTGGCCCCGAAGGAGAACCTAGACAACTAGAAATTGCAGAAGAAACTCTAAAAAACTTCTATTGGGATGATCAATCAACCGAAGAGGTCGGAGATAAGATCCTTAACTTTGTTCTCGGCAAGGGCTTACCTGTTTCAATCAACCGCAATAATTATGAAAGCCTATTGCATTGGATGTCGGTCGAAGGCGGACAGCACGGCATCAAGGCTGAGTCTTTGTTTAAAGGCGAAAACATGCAATTGTTTGGCGATTTGATTCGTGCAAATATTAGCGAACTTCCTCAATTCCAGAATTGGCTTGGCGGGCGGGTAAGGGAACGGCTCCGTCAAGGACTTCCTACTACTGCTACGGGTGCCAATGTTGGTTGGGCAACAGGTGTTCTTCGCGGAAATATTTCTCCTGCCATGCCTGCTTCTGAAGAAGAGATCCGAATGCTGGAAAGTGTGATTGGTTCTAGCATTGCTGGCGGAATAATGACACAGGAAGAAGCGGGAAGACTTTTCGCTGGATTCCTAGATGAATCAATTGACGAATACGCAACTGACTACGCAAAGGGTAACCCCTATCTCATTACCTACGGGGAGGGCGATGACCTTCAATATGCGCTGCCCACCTTCAACGATCCCTTTGCTTTGTCATATGACGGTAGCCCGTTTGGAACGGTTCATTCATTAGAGGATCTGTTTTCTGGAGAGTTCGGAATCAATTGGGGGCCATTGGATATCGCCCGCTACTTGGAGGATCTGGAATCACGCACCAAGCAGCCGGGAGCGGGTTCTGAAATTATCGCGCAGTTGCAGCAAACCCTGTATTCAATGAATTATCTTGTCGGGCCAGATAATCGACTGTGGACTCCTGACGACTGGGGTTATTTGGATCAGTGGACAATCAAGGGTATGCAGGCGTTACAGATGGATCTTTGGGAAAATGGTATGGAGGCGCGATTCAATGGTATCGAACCTGATGTGCACGCTCTTTACCGAGAAATTGCCGATGAGAAGATTCGTAGTTGGCACGCGGAGGCACCTACTACTGCCACCGATCTAAACAATGAGTACAAGAATCGGGTACTTGAGGAAGCGCAGACTGGTATTTTGGATGCGATGAAGCGGCGCGGCTTGTCGTTGAAGCCCGGTAGCGAATTGTATGAGGAGGCTGTCAACGAGGTTATCACCGGGATGTCTGGTGCGGAGCAAGAAGTGGTATCTGGGCAGGGCGGTAGTACCGACGATGCTGCTGCCGTTTCACGTATTCTGCGGGAGTTCTATGGGGCGACCGATGATTGGGCTAACCATATCGAATTCGGTCATGTGAATCCGCAGTCCAATAACAATATGTTTATTAACTATGCTTCCAAGACGGGAGCGTTGAGTCAGCAGGAACTAGATGATTTGAAGAGTTATTCGTTTAATCCTGACCACATGGCTAGGGTTCGTGCACGGCATGGACAGGATGTTGCGGTAGCGCATTTCTTGTCGTTCCTAGATGGGGAATCTGTCGTTGATGCTAGTCAGGACACGGTTCGTAATGCTCTGATCATGTATGCGAATACGATGGGTCAGGGATATGCGGGACGGAGGGGGTTCAGTCCGACGGAGTTGACTGCAATGGCGGATCGCGCCTATCGGGATCTTCCAACAGATGACCCGGCGGGATTGACTCAGTTGTCAAACAATATGGATGAGCGTATTGAGACTGCGATGCGTATCAATGAGCATGGTGTAGAAAATGCGAGTCTTGCTCGTGTATTGGCTGGCTTGAGTGCCTCAAGTGGTGTTCGTACTGAAAGGGCACGTTACTGATGAGTATTTGGTATAGCGAAAACGAAGAAGACGAGTATGATGCGGAACCATTAAAGTATAATGAACAAGATATTCTTGAGATCGCTATGAAGGTGGGGTTTGAAGATCAAGATCTAGACATGATACGGAAATTGGCTGCGAAGGAATCTTCTTTCATATCTAATCATATTAATCCTGACGATTTTGGACGACCGTCGTATGGTCTATTGCAGATTAGAGAAAATAATATTGTTGGTACCGGGATCGGAAATGGTCTTATAGACCACGGCATCATCGATAGTCCAGACGATTTGGCTGATCCTGAAATCAATTTGATAGCGGCTCTATGGGTTGTCAATCGTGAAGGTTGGGGCGGTAAGGACAAACTCAAGTATGATGATCGCCCGTATGGGAAATGGGCTGATTGGCGTGGAACAATTGAGGAATCGTTTGATTTCTTTGAAGAGGCTTTAGCGAAATCAGAAGGTTTATCTGAACCTGATGTTCTGCCCGAATCTGCCGTTGAGATGGATACCCAAAGTACACCTGTAAGCGACGACTGGAACAATCCCGAGGTAATTTCTGGTGAGGCAAGAGGCGGTATGGACGAGAATATAAATGTTGTCCCAAACCGGTTGGAAGATCCGTGGGATCTTGACTTGGATATCACATCAGGATTCGATCAGAATGTCATACGGTTTATCAATGCTAGTGGCGGAAGGGTCAGCCCAATTATCGGAAGAGTTGATCCAGAAAGATACCGGACATCCATGCTCAATTGGAGCGATGAGGAAATAGGTATTATGGGCAAGTTGCGTGAAACGCCATTCACGCGCGGGCAGGCAGTCTTGTTCCAATACCATGATAACGGTGAGTGGGCTAACCAGAATGCTTCCAGTTTCGGCATCAAATTGCATCCCAAGATGAATACCTTGGGCGAGCAGACGGGTAAGCGTAGGAAGCCACGGTTTCGCACGCACCCAATTGCTAGGTTTGCGGAGTTAGCGGAAGGGTCATTGCATTATGACGACTGACTATCACGGCTTTGCTGATCCTTTCTATTCGGGATCTGTTTTCAATGCCGATCCTGTTTGGGAAAATGATGACCTAGCAAATTACGCATGGATCAATAAGATCCCTTCGCTCGCTGACTTCATTCAGAAGTTCATCGCAGAGATGAATGCGTCTGACTTCGATGAGGATCAGGATCTTCTAGAGGTCCGGTTTCTTCAGGAACTAAATAAGCAGTCTTGGTGGGCGGATCATAAAGAAGCGTACCGGGCGAATGCTCAAGCGCAGATTGAAGACTATACGACATGGGAGGGTAATCTTGACACCCATATCGGGGAGATTAAGCGTATAGCGATTCAACTTGGGTTCCCGCTAGACGACAATCAGGCCGAGGCTCTTGCTAGGGAAAGTATGCAGCACGGTACCTATACGGTTGATGAGTTGCAGAGGGAGATCCTTGGTACAAGCGAATTGGGTGCTTGGGATAGGATTGCTCCACGGGAGAGATTCCGAGAAGATCCTTTTACCGGTGGCCTATTTGATTCTTCTAAAGAACTTGGCGCAGGAACAGTCGCCACGCAATACGATGAGTTGTTGCGGTTGGCGGATGAAAATTGGATAGCCCTTAACGATGTGTTTAAGAGCAAGTTGAGAGGATGGGCACGCGATATTATTACTGGCGACATGACTCTCGCAGATGCGAAGAGCCAAATTTATACTCGTGCATCTGGTGGTCAAATTGGTTCGCTGGTCGGAGATGATCGTTTCCGTGAATTGGAGACTGCGGGTCTGACGTTGGAAGACGAGTTTGCAGATTACAGGATGCAGGTTTCAAATATTTGGGAAGTTCCAGATCAGGATGTTGACACTGGTTGGCTCAAGGAGAATCTGATGGTTGCGGACGACACTGGTGAATCTCGTTTGGCTAATTGGCATGATATCAAGGCAGCCGCCTATGGTCATTCTAATTATTTGAAGACCAAGCAGTATGCTGATAGGTCTGCTGGTGCGACAGCGACTTTGTACAAGATGTTTGGAGCAATCTGATGCCACACGGTGGATCTCATATCAGTTATTACGATGCGCCATCTGCGGATAATCCAGAAGGCGGTCCCGGTTGGCCTGAACTTGTTGAACGAACCAATCCTTCAGGTACAAGGAGTTCATCACGCCTATTTACCACTGACCGGGCACAATACGATGCGTTTATTGCAGCGGGTGGTGCCCCTGACCATGCCACGTTCGTTGATATGTCTTCTGCGGAAACATTGGATGCGTTCTATGAGTCATACGGGGGTGTCCCAAACTTAGAAGGTGCAGATCCAGATTCAGAAGATGGTGATGATGCATCAGATCCCCCTATGCAGGTGAAAGGAACAACACCTAATCCTGAATTGGAAGCCATGTACTCCGATTTCGTTGCGACCATGCAGAGTGTTGGTATCACTCAGCAGTTTGCGTCTAAACTTTGGGATTGGGCTAAGGAGCAGTTGGTCGATCCGAATTATTCGATTACTCGTTTGGCTGTAGATGTTTATGATACGGAGGCTTTCCAGCAGCGTTTCCCTGCGATCACTGAGCAGCGCAAGATGGAGAACGTAACTCCGTTTACTCCAGCAGAATATATTGATTATGAATCAGATGTGTTGGAATATCTGTCAAGGTATTCTGTGGCGGGTCAAAGCCTTGACTTCGATAATCTGGTAACGAATCTGATTGTCAATAATGTAGGTACCGCTGAAGTAGAGAACCGTCTACAAGCAGCACAGCGGGTATTGGGAAATGTCCCTGATGAAGTAAGGCAAACTTATATTGATTGGTACGGGCCTGAAGTTGCTGAAGCAAACTTGATGAAGACGTTTCTAGATCCCAGTGATGAATGGGCTGGATCGTGGGCTGATGTTTCTGCGGCTACAAGTGCAGCAGAAGTTGGTGGTTGGGCGAAGCAGCGACTTCGGTTTGATAAGTCTGAATCCCTTAGGCAGTCGATGGCCGAATCCATTGGCAGACAGGGCTTGAGTTCTTCTGCGATTTGGGAGAACTTGGATCTGTTGCGTGCGCGTGAAGATCTATTTCGCGAGAATCTTGATGAAGTAATCAATGCGAAGATATCGGAAGAGGGTTTGGCTGGACAGTTTGGTTTGGATCGTTCGGCAGAGGAACTACTAACTAGACGGGCAGAAACTCGTGCTGCTAAGTTTGGTGGTGCGGGTGGTGCGCTAGTATCTGGTGGTACTACAGGATTTGGAGCGGCTAATGCCTAAGGTTGGTAAGAAGAAGTTTCCTTACACGAAGAAGGGTAAGGCTGCTGCTAAGAAGCACGCTAAGAAAACAGGGAAGAAGGTACGAAGTGGTTACTAAGGATGTTATCGAACGGGTAGTTGCTACCTTTGTTCAGGCGTTTCTAGGTATCTTTGTTGTCGGTGGAGACATCGGTAACGCTAAGGCTGCTGCGTTGGCTGGTGCTACGGCTGCGTTGAGTCTTGTCAAGGGCATGGCTGCTTCTCGCTTTGGCGACAAGTCGGCTTCGATGGTGTCGTAATGGGTGAGGACACATACGGGACGCCGTTGGAAATTGAACAAGCGTTGAAGAGTCTGAGGATCAATCCCGACCTTGGCAGGAGTATGGGTCGGGTTCACCGCAAGAACGAGAAAGATTATGGGCGTCCCAGTAAGTGGTCCCCGAGTAGGGTGCGTGCCCATTCGTGGGACGCTATCAATAGGAGAATAGAGCAGCGGCGAGCAAATGGCTGACAGTGTAATCACTGATCTTAAACAGGTGAAGATCTCAAGGATCACCCTTGGTCTTATTCTGTCGGTGGCTGTCACCAGTGGTGTCGTCGTATGGAATGCTGCTCAGGTAGCGGGACGTATCGATGACCTAGAGAAGACCGTGACTGTTATCGAACAGAACACGGGTACCGATAGTGCTGTGCTTGCGCGCCTTGCCTCCATTGAAGAAGGAGTCAGCACTAATGCTGATGCCTTGGAGAACATGCGTCTTGCCCGTGTGGAAGACACTAGGAACTTTGCTTCCAGCACGATGGTAGAGATCATTGTCGGTGATATGGAAAGTATTAAACTCCAGATGGAATCGGTTCTGGATATTGTAGAGAGTGGCATCGATGAGTTTGATCAGATTTATGAGCGTGTCAATTCTCTAGAATATCGTGTTGATCTGAACGAGGAAGCGTGCCGTACCAAGGCTTGGTGCGAAAAGTTCTACGATGACTAGGGTTGGTTGGCCTGGTCTTGTTCTAGTAGATGGCGAATGGGTTCCCTATTACGACAGGGAAGAAATGTTAGGGGAACGCCCTCCTTTAGATCCATTGGTTGACTTGGAAAATCCTGATGTCTGCGAGTCTTGCCAATAGTATTACAGTCGTGCTACAATTTGCATGTAGGCCGCTGTGCGCTCTTTCGGGCCGGTGAGTGCTTA
>Ga0098036_1000325_pt1 | contig 21882 bp, 9 predicted proteins | sample 4_EtaG_FD_77064 | JGI IMG/M metagenome (GOLD analysis project Ga0098036, IMG submission 77064) | Marine viral communities from the Subarctic Pacific Ocean - 4_ETSP_OMZ_AT15127 metaG | ecosystem: Environmental > Aquatic > Marine > Oceanic | place: Pacific Ocean | collected 2015-01-07 | reverse complement strand
TCTAAATTTTGTTATTTTAGAAGATATAGGTGGTGATACTTTTAAAGCTTCCATAGCAATATCTTGATACCTAGTTCTGCTTTTACCTTGTTGTTCATATGCTTTAAATAACATATTTTTTACAGCGGCTACACCAGCACCTTGCCAACCTAAACCTCTTAATTGAGAATCAAGCATTCCATTTATTAATCTACCTGATTTATCTACTGCCTGTCTTTGATCATCTGGGTCATCATCTAACGCTATTCCAAACCAAGCTTGTTGAAGAGAGTTAAATATTAAGTTTTGTACAAAACTATAATAAGTTAATTTTGATAAATTAGTTTTTAAATCACCCCTATTATTTATAATATCTTGTATAGCTCTTTTTTGTAATCTAGCATACTGCATTGGTGTATTAGCAAAGGCTAAAACAACTCTACCTAAATTACTTGCTTGCTGCATGCTTATTTGATCAGTTCTTGAAGACTGTTGAGCTTCTTCTGTTAATTCTTGAAAATCTTTAAACGCTTTTTCTTTAGCTTTAGATTCAGAATAATTTTTTCCAGTCGCTGGATTAATTTGTTTTTTATAAGTGTTGATTCTATTTCTATAGAAACTAGCACCACCAGATGCAATAGCAAAACTATCCGCGTGTTTGGTTAATACAAAACCCTTTTTAAGAATTAAATCTAATAATCCCGCTGGTCCATTTTTAGAACTATTTAACGCGTCAGCCACTTCCGATTCTGCTATGTTTAATTTAACACCCTCTCTACGTGTTGTTAGATAATCAGAATTATATATATGTAAAAAGTCTTTAGCATATTGAGGTACATTAGCTAGTGTTTTACCAACTTTTAAAGGATTATTATCATGCCAATTTACATAATTTAAAGTAGATGTTAACTGTAATAAAGCTGATCTACTATTAAGAGTCATTATTACCGCTGTTGAATTATTAACATAGTCTAGAACTTTATTCTCTACTTTACCTAAAGTACCTGGTAATTGTCTCCTATTATTACCACTCTCCATTCTTTGTAACATGTTTTCTAAAGCACCTCTCCAAGCTGTACCAAAACCTACCTCATATTTGTTAAGATTCTCTTGAGAGAATATAATATTCTTATTGTCAATCCATTGTTTTAAATACTTTGCTCTTGTATTACTATTTAATCCTCTTTGTAAATCTGAACTTATAGTACCAACTAACCAATGAGCGCCTGGTTCAACATAACCAAGTCCTTTGTTTATATTTATTAATCCATTAGCAAAATCTGCTAAACCTGGAGTTTCATTAACAAGTTTTACCATAGCCTTACCATCCGCGACTGATAAACCAGGAACTTCCATACCTTGCGATAACCAGTTGCGAATTCTAATCGCATTTTGATATGTCCAATCTGATCCAGGTACTTTTTTATTTAATTTTTTAGATATTGCTTTATTATCCGCTTTAAATTTTTCTTTCAAAGCATTATAATCCCCCATTAACATTCTTCTATGTACAGCTAAAGAACTTTCTCCTCTAGCAAATGGATCTAATAAATTTCTTTTATACCAAGCCATTTGAGCATCACCTTGTTTACCTTTAGCAAGTGTAGGGTATATTAATCCTACAAAATTCTCAGCTGAAGGAGGTATATAGAAAGTAAAATTACCTTTACTAGCACCAATTGTTGCTGCTTTAGCATCTGAATAAATCTTATGAGAAGCAATCCCAGTTTTTTGTTCCATTATATCATTGAAATCTTTACTCAAATCAATAGAGTTCATGATATGTCTTGCCTCTCCATTTATATTTGTTACTTTCAATATTTTAGCTACAGCGTCTACGTTTGCTTTAACATCATCAGCAAATAAAATATCATTATATCCTTCACCAACTTTACCAAGTATCCATTTTGCTTTTGCAGATGCTCTACCATCCTCTAAACCTACTATGTTTTCTAATTTTATATCAACACCAAATTCTTTAAAAAATCTTTGTATACCTTTAGCAGCAGCTTGAGGCCTAGCACTTACTATGAAAATATCTTGTGTACCATGTTTTTTTGCTAATTGTTCAATTACATTAAAGAAAGGACCTTTTTTAGCATTTATTACATCATTAAATTCTGTATAATCGAATTCAGCACCTTTTTCTTTAAGTTCATTATATCTTTCAGCGAATTGTATACCATTTAATTCACCTTTAGTACCATCTTTTAATGTATATTTTACTTTTTCCTTAGTTAATGAAGAAACATAATCGAAATCTGAACCTGTCATACTTCTTTTAGGAGCGTTTCTATCATTAGATACTTCAATTGCTTTATCTTGTAATATAGACCATTCTAACACTTCAGCGTTTGATAAATCTTTAGGTATATCAATATCAGATTTTCTTAAGATATTTATACTTTTATTTTGATCACTTTTTACTATTTTTATAACCTCTGAATTATTGATAACATCCCTCATTTCCTGACCTTTAGTCTTACCTGTAGTTAAATCTAAAATGTTATCGAGAATTTTGTTATTTCTAATCCAAGCATATGTAGCGTTTTCACTAGTATAATCAAAATCAAATCCAGTTCTACCGCCATATTCCGGTTTATCAAATTTTTGTTGAACTGTTGTAGGTATAATACTTTGGTTAAACATTGATGTAGCAGTTTCAATAGCATTTAAAAAGCTTTCCTTCGTTTTATGCCCTGACATTAATTCCTTTAAAACATTAGCTTCATAATTTAATAATTGGAAATTATGTTCTGAATAGTAATCCTCTTTACTATCAAAACTTTCTAAAACAACTTCTTTATGTGTAGCTAAACCTTTTACACCTTTTATTTGATTACTTTGAACAGACATCATTCTCCAAACATTATTCATAGCTAATGTTTTGTCTGAAGAATTTTGAACATAATCATACATTGTACCCCAAACCAAGTCTAATCCTTTTTTATTTGATTCAACTAATTGGCTATATAATTCTTTGTATTCTCCTCTAACTTTTGCTTTTGCTGCTTTTTCAGATAATCCTAGACCCCCTTTGTTCTTTGGTAGCATATACTTATCCATTCTTTCTTTTATACTAGCATCAGCAACTAATCCTTTTATTCCTTTTGGACCACCTAATATTACAGTTTTATGAAATTCATCTAAATTTTTACCATTTTTTACATCTTTAAATTGAGGTAATTTTAATAAAGAAGCTAAATTTGCTCTAAAAGCAGGATTTCCTGTTACCTTTATATGCTTAAAGAAATCAGGTGTTGTTCCTTCATATTTAAGATCTTTTGACATAGTCTCAAACCATTTAGCGTTTCTATATATTTCACCCGGAGATTTACCCTCTCCCATACCTTGAGAAAGCATGTTTCTAACTAAATCACTATTAGCTACTTCTTTAGAAAACATTGAGGAAATTTCAGGAATAAAAGCATCAAATTCTTTAGAAGATTGAGAATTTTTCTTCATCCAACCTTGTTCACCAATTTTTAATCCTTCAATAGGTGTGTCAATTTGTTTTCTAAAATCAGCCCAACTAGAATATAAATCTGGAGTGTATACTTTTATGCCTGTACCTAATAATCTTACACCTGCTCCATATCTTTCGTGGAATTCAACTTTAGAAGGATCAATATCAAATTTTAAATCTTTAATTAATTGGTTATATTTATCTCCTTCAAAATATTTTTTAATTTCAAAATCACTTCTAATTATATTATCTATTATTTGTTTTTTATCTTCACCACCTAATTTAATAGAAGTTTTAAATTTATCTGCATATCTATCTAATGTTTCCCAATTTTTATGAATATTTTTTATTAAATCAGTTGACCAAACTTTTTCTCCAATAGCACCAGTCATTTGATTTTTATAGGTAGCTATAACACTTTCCATGTTCATAACGTCAACTCTACCATCATTAAATTTATGACTTAGCATTTCTTGGAAACCTTTGTTACTAAGTAATTCTCTTGCAACTTGGTTACCAGTTAGCTTTGAAATATAATCTATTAGTTTATCAACTCTTTTATGATGAACATCTTTTCTATCACCTTTAAATATAAATTTATATAAAGCTTTTTTATCGAGTTCTTTTAAAGATTTTTTTCTAAATATCTGTGGACCAGCTTGATCAACTTTACGTATTCCTGTACTTGTTAATCTTTCACCAATAGGTGTATAAAAATCTCCAAATGTTTTCATTACAAACGTAGATTCACCTGTTTTTAAATCCATTTGTTCAACTAAAGCTTCATATAACCAGTCGTTGTTTTTAAATATAAAATCTTTTTGTTTTTGATAATATTCTTTTTTAGATTCACCCTTTTCTCTACCAAAAACTTTTTCTATTACAGGTCTTATTGTTGCTAATGTTTTATCACCAAATGTTGTAAATGAAAATGGTAATTTTGTACTTTCAGCTATGTCTCTTATTTCAACAGATAATTTACCTCTTACCTCAGGATTTGCATTTATTTTATCTAATATTTTTAATTTATTTCTTATTATTTTTTCAGATGATGGGGCTTTATCAATAAAATTATAAGCAGGTTCATAATAACCTTGATCAACTAGTTTGCTTTGTATTGCTGGATCAGTAATATCTTGACTAAAACCTTCACCTTCTCCTTTAACATGATGACCTTTTCTAGCGATTTCGTGTATTCTTAATTGTAAATGCTTTATAAGCATTTGATTAATAGGTTGTTTTATTTTACCTTTTGGAGGTTTATAAGCGTGATATTCTTCAGTTAAAGCTAATAAACCTCTAGGATTTTTAGCAAACGGATCATATAGCATGTCGATATATAAAGCTTCTTTAGCTTCTTTGCTTAATTGAGGATATTTATCATTAATAATCCTCATTATCATAGGTTTAGCATTGCCTTTTGTAACGTAATAATCTTCAAAAGCTTTCTCTCTCTCAGATTCTGTTTGTAAAGGTTTTATTTTTTGTTCATATCTATTTTGAGCTTCAGCTGATAAAAATGCTGATCTTCCGAAATCTGTAGATTCAACTTTTGGACTAGTTGGATTTCCTTTACCATCTTTATTCCAAGTTTTAAATTCTCCACCAATCCCTTGTTCAACCATGTTTTGTAAATGCTCGTATTGTTTAGTTGGGTTCCAACCCATTTTATTTTGAACAACAAGTTCACCAAACCATTGTTGTAATTGATTTTTAGAATTTAAAAATCCTTTACCAGGTTCTTTTATACCAGCTTGACTTAACCATGAATAAGCATGCATTTTCAAATTCATAAAAAGATTTTGAGCAACATAAGTTTCATAGTATCCTTTCTTACCTAAATATTGAGATATATACATCATTATCTCTTCTGGTTGTAACTCTTTTGATATATTTTTTTCTGCGCGTATTAGCTCTAAAAGTGATTTATTACCAGCTTCTACTATTATTACTTTGTCAGCAATACCTTCAAGTTCTTTTACAAATTTTTGTTTAAAGACTGGATTACCTTTAAAAAGTAAAGATAAAGCAGCATGACCACCTTCATGACCTACAATACTTCCTTTATTTGCCGCGTCGTAAACACCAATTTCTATTTTTCCACCATCATTTGTTTTTTCAAATGAAGCATTTCTGTTACCATCTAATTTATCTTTTGCAACTATTTCAAGATCTTGATTGTTTTTGTGGTACATATCAACAATTGGTTTAAATAACCTACCCCAATATGTATTTCTTGTTTTTGGATTAGTTGCTGCTTCAATTTCATCTGAAGCCTCAAACCTATCACTTACCATTTGATAAATATCCCTTTGTTTTGTTAGTTCAGCAAAATCTTTTTCTGTATAAAATCTCTGTGTAGAATAATCGTATTTAGTATGGGTTTTTGATTTGTTAGGTTTACCTTCATCAACTAATTTATTTCCTCTCTCCATTACGTTTTGTTGTAACCTCCTTAAACCTACTGTAGATTTAAGATCAACATTTTTTAAATGCGTTGCGCCCAAAAACCCACCAAGCCATAAATTAACTATAGCTCTTTTTTCAACCATATCATAATCACGATATTCATCATCTATAAATTTTCTAAATTCCTTATTATTTGCTAACATGTAATCACTAAGACCATGAACAACATGTCCAAATTCAGATCCAACAGCAAAAGCTGGTGCTCTATTAAATACTAATTTAGCTAATGTGTTAAGTCTATTGTAACCAGTAAAATTTTTAAGTTGTGGAAATAACTGTTGACCACCATAGAATCCAACTCCAATTTCTGCACCACCCTCTGGCCCAAGCAGAGCCTCCATTTTAACACCTTCAAATGCTAGGTTAACAAGGTGTCCATATGCTTTTGTTGTATTTGAAGGAGGTACTTTGGTGATACCATATTTATGCATATATTTTGTAACTAAAGTCGGTAAATCCTGTTTACTACCTTTGTTTTTAACAAGTACTCTTTTAGTTAATGCTGAATATGATATAAATTTTCCATTGTTCAATTGATACCTGGCAGCTGACCAAACCTTCATTGCATTGCCTAATTTAGTAGTAGCCATTATTCCAGCTTGTATTTTATTAGCACCAAACAAACCTACCATTATACTACCAACACTACCTATTCCCTCTGTAACACTTTCATATGTGGTTCTTTCTAAAGCATCTAGTTGTCCTTCTGTAAGCTGTGGGAACCCTTCTTGTGTCGAAAGATCTTGGTAGAAATCCATTAGTTTTCGATTTGAAAAAGTATCACTAAGGTCTGGTGTTACACCAAAACCTTCTTTTAAACTCTCCCAAGCTCTAAAGTGTGGATTTTTTGGTAATGATGATATATCTATACCTAAATGATGTGTGTATTTAAACACTTGTTCTTTAGCTTTTAAATCCATACCATGAGAATGGTGAGATTCTATAAAATCTTCATATTCCTCTATGGTCATACTACCATCTAAGAGAGTTATACTATTTGTGCTAGGTTGAGCACCGCGATGTCCAGTCATCCAAGTACCTGGATCTTGACCTCTTGCTAAATTTATGTCTCCCATTCCAAAAGACTTTTCTTTAAATTTAGGCCCCATATTACCAACTATACCAAAAGGTATATCTTTTAGTATAAATATATTTTCTAATCCTGGTGCTGATTTTAAGAATTCTGAAGGAGACCAATTCCAAGGTGCTTTTCCAATTTTTTTCCAAAAAGATGGATTTTGTTTTGCAAATTCTCCGAAGATTTCTTGTTTTCTTTTATCAGAAAGATCTGATTCGGCTAAAGAAACTATTTGGCCTTTAAATTTTTTGTTATTACGAAGTGCGTTTACTAAACCAAAGTTATCTGTTATAAAATCTTCTGATTGATTATTTAGATTATCATGGAAACTATTTTCAAGTAAAAATTCATTATATTTTTGATGATACCTATCTTTATCACTAAGAAGTAAATGACTTAATTCAGTCATGTTTATATTAAAATTAGTGGATATATCAGGTAAATCAGTCTCAAGATCATTTGGCGCCACAACAACTTCGTTGTTCTCTGTATCAAACAACATTTTTCTTTTTGTTGTTTTAATAAAGTAATCACCAGATAGCGCGCTGAAATTATTATCTTTTTTATCTAATTCTCCAAGTAATTCACTAACTCTTCCTTGATATTTTTCAATCATCTCATCATCTAATGCTTTACCTTTTGGACCTGTTTTTTCTCTTATATATTTATTTATTGTAGCTATTTCTCTATGTACTGGAGATTCTAATGAATTTATAAAGTGGTTATCCATTGTGTTTAATACACTTTCAAGATTACCCTCACCTTCACTTTCTATTTTCTTTATTTCAGCATAAGTCTTTAAATCACTAACTCTTTTCTTTTGATTAACAACCTCTTTATAAAATGCTGATTCTATAATATTATCAATATCTGTGTTAGTTAGGTTTTTATATTTTGTTCTTGTGCTAGGCTTAATTTGGTTTTCATAATCTTCACGACTAATTCCTACATGGTGTCTAGGACTATAAGGAGTTGTGGTATCTTTAATACCTATTTTTAGTTCATTTCGTATTGCTGATGATATTTTTGAAAAATCATGGTCTAAACTAATATTATGTACACTAGTGGTACCGGTAAGTTCCTGTAATTTATCTGGATTTTTAAGATAATTATCATTTAACCAAGTGGTGAGATCTTGAACATCTTGTACATATTTAGGATCTTCTTTTCTTTTTCTCTCTTTTTGTTGTCTTAAAACTTGTTCAGCTGTTACTTTAGCTACAGCTCCTGGACCACCAGCAGTTTCTCTAACATTATCCCATAAAAAATTCCATAAAGGAAACGTTGTTTCTTTAGCAACTTTTTCTTTATCTTCCTTTTCATCTGTAGACACGTCTTCGTCTACATCCGGTATATCCGTTACATCCGGTATATCCGTTTGATTATTCTCTAATGTTAAATCTACTGTTTCTTCTTCTTCTATTAAAAGAGAATTTAACGCGTTTTCTGCCATACTAATATATTTTATTTTTCAGAAAAGAATTCTACACCATATAAAGCCTTGAATAATGAGCCATACATAGTTTGTTGAGTCTTAGTTGCACCTGTCATTAGATCGTATAAAGCCCTTACTCTATCTGGATCTTTTAAATCAAATGTTAGGCTAGTTCCCTCTCCACCTTCTTTTTTATCATAAGTTTTATGATATAATGTGAGGGTTTTATTGACAGGATCAATTCGTGATTCCGACCAACCTTTGTCTATTAAATTAGCCGATCTTGTAGCTAATTTATTTATATCAGGATCATAATTTTGTACAGATGTTTCATATAATTTATAAACTTTATTTTCAAAAGCTGTTCTTTCTTTAGCATCTTTTGCTGCTATTGCTGTTACTTGTTTCATCACCCAATCTTTTTCTTTAACTGCCGCATTTACCCAATAACTTGGCATTGGAGTTTCTGCATCTTCACTATTATATAAGTCTTCAATTTTCAAAAATTCTGGAGAATCAAGTAAAAAACCTGGGTTATTTTTTATATCTTCTGCACCCGCAGTTCTTGAACTAACAGCGTTAAACTCTGTTTCTATAAGTCTTAATTGTCTTCGAGCGTGGTCTAAATCATCTTGACCTGCATCAGCAATCTTTACATCACCAACTTGAACACCATCAAATTCATCATCAGATTCACATGGTAGTCCAGTTACAGTATTTTTTCCATTAACACATTCTCCTTCTTCAACTTCTGGTTCTGGAGTAATAACAGGAACTTTACTTATTTCTTTTGAACCCCAAATATCTTCTTCAATCTTTTTTGCAAGAAGTTCTTCTTGTGCGTTTCCTAGTGCTGTAGCTTCTGCTTCACTAACATTACCATCACCATCGGTATCAACTGATTCTGAAAAGTAATCCATATATTCTTTAAAAGCACCTTGTCCAAATTTGTCTAACATATACTTACCTCCATTTTGAGCCATTTCATTTAATTGACTTGCTGTAGGTTTAAATATATGACTTTCAACACCAGGTATATAATTTCTATAAATACCAGCTGCTAAATCATAATTATCTTTATCTTTCACCCATGCTAAAGCCGCTGCTCGTGCATTAGATTCATAATTAAAACCAGTACCTTCCTCTGTAGCACTATAAGCACCGCCATTTTCTATAAAAGATTCTTGTGTTGCTTTAGATTGCCTATGCCATTTTGTATTAAAACTGCTACCTTCTTTATGGATATTTTCACCCATTGCATTTATTTCTTTTTCATATTCATCGTTATATAATTCTTTAGCATTTCTAAGACTACCTAAAACGGATTGTAATTCATCAGCATTATAATAAACATTGTCACCATTCTCATTTGTATACGTATATCCTAAACCAATTTGGCCTGGAACATACATAAATTTTTCATTTTCACTACGATTTTCCGAACCACCATAATATCTACCTTTAGTCATTCTGAAATTGCTTTTATTACCTGCTTTTAAACCTTTTACAGCATTAACTAATCCATATAAATCTGGATTTTCTCCTTTATCTATTTCTGATAAATTCCAATCCATAACCTGTGAAATCATTTTTGCCCCAGCTGCTTCAGTTTTTACGCGTTCCAGCATTGTATTTCTTTGACCAGCATTAGCACCTGCCCATGTTCTTGCATCAATCATATCTCTAAAAAGATGTGTCATTTGATTAGTATATTCAACACCTAACTCTTGAGTTGGCGCTATAAAAGTACCTTGTAAACGTTGTAGTTCTAGATCTTCTGCATTTTTAGCATTTTTTTGATTTGCTTGTCTTCTTTTTTCCCATAGTTGATTCCAAAACATAAATTGTTGCATCATGTTTTTAGTTAAAAGTGAATAATCTACTATTGGTACTCTTGGATTATCGTATGCTCCCATAATTATAATTTTATCTGTTTAAATTCAACATCTAGTTTAGAGTAATCTACTCTGTCATAACCATCTATATGTTTTATAACTGCATTTTGAGGAATTTCATCAGACATAACACCCTGCCAAGTTCCTTTACCAAACACCTTATTAATGTATTCAAACGCATATATTCTTAAACCACTTGATGATAATCCTATCAGTTTAATATTTTTCTTTAATCTTATATCAGATCCAGGATTAGACATACCCATTAATGTACCACCTATAGCACCTGCTGTATCACCAATTGCTCCAATAGCTGCACCTTTATAAGCAGCTTCTGCTTGCATGTGGCCTTGTTGTAAACCAGCATATCTATTTAATTGCATCACATCTCTTTGTTCTTGAGCTTGGAACATAAATTGTCGACCAGCTATATCACCTTGTTGCATTCTTTGAGCTTCAGCCATTCTTTGTTGATTCATTTGTGCTTGACCTTGAGCCCTCATTCTAGCATTTGCTGCTTCTTGTTGCTGTATGTTTGCAGATATACCTAATTTACTTCTTAATGCTGCTTGCGCTAAAGCTGTTGCTCCACCAGCACCAGCACCTGTTGCTCTTAATGTATCTAATGTGCTAGCTAAAGATATGTCAGCTTCTTCACCTTGTAATTCAGCAGCTCTTGTAGCAACTTGCATATTTGCATAAGGGTTGGTAATCATACCGCTTAAGTCCTGCATGTTAGCATAAGGATTTACAACGTCTTGTCGATCTCTTTCTATTCTTTCTAATTCATCTTGGGCGTCTCTAGCTCTATTTCTTTCTCTTTTAGCTTGATTGCTAGAGGCTATGCCTTTAGCGACACCTCCCGCTACCATTATAGCACCACCAATTATAGCTCCTACTGCAAAACTCATAGTATATTATTGTTTAAGTTGTTTAATATGTTTTTCATAATCTTTTTTTGTTATTGAAACAATTTCTTCTTCTAATTTTTTTATATCTTTTTCATTTGTAGGATTTTTATGCACGTTAACAAATATAGAATCTTCATGAGCATATATAATCCTTCTTGCTCCAGACTTAGAAATGTTATAACATGGTGCTATATAATCTACAATATCTCCACCATCATTTATTGTAACGTGTCCTGTCATTAGAAACCAAGTGTGAAGATGCTTATGTATTGCACCAACCACAACTTGTCCTTGTTTCATATTCATTTGCCTTATATATATTTGATCAGCAAATTTATGTATTATAGGTATTTCCGGTATGTCAGGTATATCTTTGCCATTACCATAAAAACCTTTTTTATCGTTATTATTGACAATCAACTGTTGTAAATCATCAACAGTTTTAACTTTATTTAATTTCATTTTATTAAATTTAAGAAGATCCAACTACCTCATTTGATACAGCAAATAATTCTGCTTTTTTAGCATTTTCATCTTGATTTGCTTCCCAGTATTGAAACTTCATATTTATATGATAGCCTGTTAAACCTGTATTTGAAAAATAGGTATCATCTTTAAATTTATTATTATTTTTATTTCTAAGGGACTCATAATATACACCCTCTTTTGTTTTAAATCCTACGTTTATATCTAAGCCATCACTATCTACTATAGTTACACCTTCTTTAGGAATTTTATATGCTTCTTCTTTAGTTTCAATATCTAATGAATTTACAACCGTTTCTGTTTCAGCACTTTCTAAAGACCAATCATCAGATCCTTCATAACTTACTGTTAAAAATGTTTTAATACTACTAGGTTTGTCATTTTGTATTAACCTAATATATGATGGATCATTATAAGTATTACCGTAGAAGTTATTTCTCGAGGTACTTGTATCATAATGTTGATATAAATTTAATGTATCAAGAGTATAAAACTTACCTTTTAAACTAGTTCCCCAACTAGGTTTATATGTATAAAAAGAAATCCAACCTTTTATACCTTCGCTAAATGCTAATGTAGAATATGTTGTTACATCTGATTTGGTTGATGGATTTGAAGAATTAGTTACAACCATTTCTGTAGATGTATTGGCTCCATGTAATGAAACAATATAATGATCTTTAACATCGTCATATACACCTATTATTTTAGTTAAACTAGAACTTTCTAAAGCATCTCTAAACCAATCTTTCATACCATACATTGAAATAGGTGTTAAACCATCTCTTGATAATCTCATTACAGTACCTCTAGATTTGTCAACAAAATATTTTCTTCCGCCAGATACTGCAAAACTTTCAGGGTTTTTACTTATACCATATTTACCTAAATAAGGTATATTTTTTCCAATTACTACATTTGATTGTGCTTGTATTGGTGTTCCTTCAGCTGTATATATAGCATCTTTATCTATTAATGATTTACTTACTTTATTTTCTTGAAATATAGTTAAATCACTATCCTCAGCGTGTAATTTTTGTATGGATCCATAAGCAATATCAACTGCTTTTGTAATTTCACTACCTATAGGAAATTGATTTGTATTATTTATTTTTGTTTTAGAATTAAAAACACCTGAATACATCAACGCGTTTTCTCTAACTCTAGTTCCATACTCTAAATCAACAGCATACGCTTTAGCGCCATAATCAACATTTATTCCATTATATTCACCGCGTATTCTAGATTCTTCAAAATGAAAACATCCTTTTTCCGCAGCGGGATCACTTCCTGCAGTGTTTTTACCTGCTATAACAAATGTATTAAAATAAGCGACGTCTAATGTATAACCCATATTATATATTTTTTTTAATTATTCACAACAATAATGTGGTCCTGTTACAGCTGAGATGTAACCACCACCACCACTAACTTGATAACACATAGTGTTGCCTGAGTCAGCTGTACCTACCATGTAGTAACCATCTGGTGCAACTCCAGTACCTATATTTCTTCTATAAATTCTATTAAGTGTATATAATGTATCTCCAGTTGGATCATTACCACTTAAACCTTGTGCTACAAACCATTCAGTTGTAGTATCGTCACATGCCGCTCCAGCATCTACTATCGGTCCGCTACAAGCATCATCATTACCACAAGAAGAAGCATCATATCTTAAATTCTTAGTATGTCTTGTTTGTTGTTCTGTGATTATAGTTTCACATGATACAGCAGTGGTTAAACCAGCACCATCTAAATCTGTTAATGTAAACTGAACAGTTCTTTGTACACTTGATAAGTTAAAAAATGCAGTTGCCTCACTAGCATCCCAATCATCACCAGTCGAAAATGTTACAGTACCAGCACTCATAGTAGATGTAAATTTACTATTATTATCTGTATAACCAGCAAAATTATGTGATACTACTAAATTATCTTTATTTTTAGCAGGATCTTGTGCTCCTGTTGAATTAGTAAATTGAATATTCCAACTACTACCATCACCTGGTTTTTCATAAGTAGATGATAAAAGCAAAGAACCATGACTACATATTGGCCTTGTGTTTGTTATACCTAAAGTAACATTGTCTACTGTACTAGTTCCACCTGATTCTGAAGCTCTTACTCTTAACGTCCAATTATCATAACCTGAATTTGAATGATAAAATCCTCCACCAGGATTTGCTGTTTGTACTGCTCCACTACCTTGAACATATACTTTTGAATTATGCTCAACTCCATCATTATCTTTAAAATGAATCATTTCCCAACTCATAGATCCAGCAGGTGTTAATGCTCCTGTTGCTGCTATATTCCCAATTGTTGATCCTTGTGCCGTACCTTCTTCAATTTCTAAGTTAGTAGCGTCTGCTGTCCCATCTAATGGTGCTGTAGTATCCCAACCAATATTTGTTGGTGCTGCTCCTGCAGCATTTATTATAGAACTATTTAATTCTTTTATTAAACCACAAGTTGATGTTTCCCAATATATATCTAATTTAGATTCAAATGGTTCTGTTTCAAAAATAGTTAAACCTTCTTTTGATCCACTAAGATATATTTCATCACCTTGCTTAACACTTTGTGCTTGACTCCAAGTTATCGTTCTATTACTATCATTGTAAGAATCAACATATACTGGAACTTCATCATTAAGTGTTTTTATATTAGTACCACCTACATTAAATAAATCAACCACATCAACATCATCACCATACGCTTGACTTTGATAATCAGTACCACCACTAGATTCAACGTTCCATACAAGAACAGCTGTTGTCTCTCCATGTGCTGGACCTGCAGGAGATGAAAACGAACCCGTTGATTCTTGTACTCTTCCTTTTGTACCAGCTGGATTATGCGTATTATACATGCTAGATAAGTTTGGTAACTCTGCTACAATTGGACTTTTTCTTTTACCATAAACAAATGGTGCTATATTAAATCCAGATGATCCATAATCTGGATGGTGCTCTTGACCATCACCGGTAAACCATAAACCTTGATCTTTAGCGCTACCTAAACTAATTACATCAATTAAATCTTTTTGTCTATCACCATAAGTACCTTGAACACCAAGATCATTCATTTTTGAATAATGTCTGAAATTACCAACCGGAGCTTGTGCTCCATTTGATATTACTTTAGGGAACAATCTAGCACTAGAACCTGATAAACCTTCTTTTGTTTCATCTTGGGTTCTTACATCTCTAGGTACTTTATTTATATTATCACCATATAAACTCAACCAAGTTCTACCACTTCTACCAGTATCTCTTTTATTATCTACGCTATTCCAACTATCTGCTGGATGTGAACAATAAACATTATAATAATCTTGTTCTGTTTGTTTTACAACAATTCTATAAGAATACCAACCATGTGGATTATATCCTGCGTTTGCAGCATTATTAAATACCTCTGATAAACTTTGTGTAATACCAGAAGCATCCATAAATTCTATATCTAATAAAACTCCATAGGCTTCTTGCAGTGTACTCCAGCTATATGTATCTCCAGTACCATCTCCACTAGTATCATATTTATTTGATAAATTTTCAGATATATTTGGTATGGTATAAGTATCATTTACACCTTGATCTTCAGCTAATGTTACTGGGTTTGGTTGTAATTGATTTGTTGATAACAACACTGGTGATTGTCTACCAAATCTATCTGCAAATACAACACCCATTTGATAGGTTCTTCTTTGTTTAGTAGAATGAAATTTATACTGTTTTTGTAACCATTGTATATAACCAGCTGTGTCTGCGTGTTCATTATTACCTTTTCTTCCATCAGCTGTTACAAAATTAACACCTTTATTACCATATTCATCTGTTGGATGAGGATAATTTTCAGTAAAATTTCCATAAATAACTCTATTACCAGATATTTCTTGCGCTTTAGCTCTCAAAGGTACTTGATCAAACACTCTTGTTAATTGACCTTCTGGTATAACCTTATAAGGTTCTTCTGATCTGTATAAAAATCGACTAACCTGTCTGTGATGATATAGTGGTATAAATGTAACTACAGTGCTTTCCGCTATAGTAACAGATCCAGAGAAACTTACTGTTTTATTAGTACTATTCCAACCTGTTATTGTTTTCACCTGAGGATCTCCAACTTCATAAAAAGTAACATCTTTCGTAGCAGCACCAATTGTAACATGTGCACTAGAACCGGCAACTGGAGTGCTAACTGTTAACTCCCAATAACCAGTTTTATCTTCTACATTAGTAACAGCGTATCTAGTAGATGTGTTTGCATCACCATTATTAGCTACTAAAATATAACCTTTTATTACATCGCTAGTATCATTTTTTAATATAGTATATTGAGTTTCTTTGCTTCCAGCAGTAGCAGCGTCATCATCTATCCATATTTTTGTAACACTTGCTGCACTAGCGTTATTAAATTTAATCTCTCCAGCTCCAGGATCACTATCTGATGTGTTAGTATCAAAAGTATAATCAATGTTTGTCATTGATGGATAAGCTGTGCTTAATGTAGTATCTTCCCAATACATTTTCATACCAACCTCTAAGTTTGTATCATCAAAAGAAGCATTTGAAAACACTGGTGAAGTACCAGTATAATTTTCTTTTACAATAAAAGTAAAATTATTAATTGGTTTATGGTGATATGGTTCTATAGAATCCATAAATGTAGAGCTAGACGATGTATTAACTTTTATATCAGCAACAACTTTTATAGCTGGACTATCAGATTCTTTAGCTATAACTTCTATATTAGTTATATTAAAAGTATTATCCCAAGTTGTTGGTGGTGTATTACTTTTTGCCATTTCATAAAGCTCTGGCAATGGTATTCTCATCTCAACTTGGTTGATTTGATTTTCCATTATTTTTAATTTTGTAGTTTTTATGACATCAGTTTTACTTACATCATTACTAGCGCTTATAAGATAATCAAGAAAAGCATCATTCAATGGTTCAAATACATGCTGTGTGAATGGTGCTAATGTTGAATACTCACCATCTTCATATTTATATCTATAAGAAAATCTAACAAATTTTTCTTTTAAATAATCATTATTGATATGTTCTTCATCGCTAAATACTGTTTTCTTTTTAACAAGTATTTCAAAAGCATTTCGTGGAGCACCGTCTTGTTCTAAATGATTACTACCATTTGGAGTATTAGTATTACTAGCAAATGTTAATGTTGGTGAACTATAAGTATAATCATCAGGGTCAATTAAATATCCATTTACAAATACATCAATTTGATTTTCATTTGTAGGTAATGTATCAAAATAAACTGTTGTTAAATCAAATGTTTTATCATCACCATCTCCAATAAAAGGTTGACCACAATCAGTTAATCGTATAGGACCCCATGGAGCAATTTTAGCTACACTTATTTGTTCTTCATATAAATAATACTGATCAGAAGCACTATTATAATTTTCTAAAGCTTTATCAATATTTATTTTTCTAGGTTGATTATAATTATCAGTCCAAAATAACATATCTTCTAATATGTTAATACCTGTAATTAAATGATTTTTACTTAAATTTAACCAAGTACCTGTCACTAATTTTTTTACCTCTTGTTGATCACCTCTATACATATATATACCGCAATAATGTGTATCAGCACTATATGCAGACGTGCTAGTTATATCAGAACCTAAATTATCTGCTTTACCCATAGTTCTAATATTAGTACTAGTAGTATCACCTTCAAAGTTAGTTATAAAGAATATTATTCTATTATTTTTAACATCTCTCACATGACCTATAATATCAGTATTACTACCGGTATTACCTGTTGTTAAAACGTCATTATAAGGTATTTTGTTTCCTAAGATGTTTTCAATAGCACCCACATCACTATCTTCAGATTCACTTATTATAATGTTTTGTGCTTCTCTATATTCACCTTTAGGAATAAGTCGATCATCAAGATCCTTATTCATCTTACCTTTCAAAAAATTATTCTTTATTTCTGGCATTTTTTACTATTTAATCCATTTATTCTTACCTTTCATGATTTGAGTCATTTCAGCAAGTTTAATATTAGATAATCTTAATTTAGCATTTCTCATCGCCGCTCTCTTCTCTCTCTTATATCTTTGTACTATATATTCTGGTATTCCAGCTCGTGTTGATAATATACCATGTAATAAACTTTTATACATTCCTTCTTCAGCAAATTTATGTATTTTCATTTCAGCATCGGTTCCTAAACCATCTGATATATATTGTAAAGTAACGAGTTTACCACTCATATTACTATCGAAAGTTATTTTACCATTTAATTCATCAATAATAAAAACTCCATTATCATTTGCGTATCTTGGCTCAATACCATATCTTGTACCGAAATTAGTTGCTTTGTTTGTATTATTATCACTCCAGTAATAGTAATCATCATTAGGTATACTACCACTTAAATTACCACTATCAAATGTAGCAAATCTTTCTGATGTTTCTGATGGAACAGCCGTTATTAAATCTTGTTCTGTAGTAAATAAGTATTCATAATTAGAATCTTGAAGAATTGACTCGGATGGTTTAGATGTATAATCAGCTGGATATAATAAGTGTTCAATACCTGCTGTATCAATCCAACATATTTTTACATAATTAATATAATCTTGTGGCATTGGTATACTTAAACTTGATCCAACTTCAACTTCTTGAATTTTCTCAACTCTACCAATATCATAATTAAATTCAGCAATACATCTTTTTGCATGAAATAAAACATCAGATCTTTTAGTAGAATTTATTAATTTACCATCACCAACATAACCAATCATAAAGTTATTAACTATATCTTTTAATGTTATGTATCTATAGTCACCGTGAAGTCTACTTATTAATTTAACTACTATTTCATCTGATGATGTTAAAGGAGTAGTACCTGTAGTAGTTGCGACACCGTCTCTATTAAAATGTGTGAAACTAATATCAGGTGAACTATAAGTGTAGTTTGATAAAAATTGTTCTTCATCATTTAAATATACTCTAAACTCTGATTCACCGCTTGGAGGATTAGCAACCGTTAAAGTTGCTACACTAGAACTTATAACAGCACTTAAGTTTCCTAAAGTATTGTTAAAGGTTTCTCCTAATTGATAATATTGTTGTTGTGTTGTTGTTCCTAATAATCCCATTTTTTATTGTTGTTTAGCAGCTGCGTTACTTTGTATTATTTGACTTGCCATTTGTGTTATATCTGGTGATTTTATAACTATACCTGTCATAGCTAACATACCATTAACCAAATTTACTTCTTCAGAAGGATGTAATTCAAAATCTACTGATCCTTTTGTTGTACTTTTATAAATATCTTCATTTCTAAGCGTTAATATAGCGCTTGTAGATCCAAATATAGCAGTAGCATCTATAGTTATAGTATCATCTTTTACATAACCAGTACCAGCGGTATTAAATTTAACACCTGTTATTGTTCCACCACTACCGACTGTAATTGTTATACTTGCACCTGTTCCACTACCACTTGTTGTCCAACCTGCTGTAGTACCTGGTGTTCCTGTATAATCATTTGCCGCAGCACCTGCAGATTGTGTTGTGACCACACCTATACTAGTACTATAATTTAATGTACTATCTAAAATTAGACCCGTTTCTACATAAGGATTAGAATCATATATGTTTGTACCATACGTAGTATTAACAATATAACCCCATCTTGGAGTAGAAGGTATTTTAATATAGTCAAGTGTAGCAGAAGATATACTTGTTGGATTTGCTTGAACTGATGTTGCTCCAGAGGATGTTGTTGTTTTATAATATATTGGATAATCTGTACTTGGTTTTGTCAAAGGAGATGACAATAAATAAGGAAGTTCATGTTTATCAACTAGTTCAAATGGTAATGTTCTATCACTATTTGTTAATTCTATTATTTTATATATATCAGTTGGTAACGTACCAGCACCTTGTACTAAACCTACAGATGATGATTTGTAGAACTGATCAATTCTTTCTTTTACTTTTGATGGCAAATTAGCATACCCACTATTAATTCTATTAACAGTACCCATGTTTAAAAATCTATTATATTCAAATATAGATTGATCTAACATAGCTAACTGTACTTGAGAAGCTAATTTATTAAACTCATCAGGTGTTAAAAAACCTCTTTGTTCTTTGTTAATTATAGATAAAACTTTTTTATATACTTTGTTTACGTTTATCATTTTTTATTATTTTTAATATTATATCCAACCATGTAATGCTGATATTCCTGGATTTTTCTTTATCCATGCTGGATTATTTTGTAACATATCTGTTCCCCATCTACCTGGCATACCACCACCTTTTTTAATTTGATTTGATTGAATTACTTGTCTTATTCCTTGACCAGCTTTTACCCCCATTTGTGCATTTTGTGCCATAGTATTACCGCCTCCTGTTATAGAAGACAATGCGTTTGAATATGAAAAATTTGAAGGTGAATGTGTTTCTTTAGATCCAAGCTGCATGTCTACAGCTGTTGCTGCTGAATTTAAAACTTCTTTTGCAGACAGTTGTAATTGTTCGGCAGGAGTTGGTCCCAATTCTGGGTGTTTTTCTTTTAGTTGAGAATCCGCAACATCTGATGTATCTTGTTGATAGTTAGTTTGTCCACTAAGTAATGATTGATCTATATAGTTTGGTCCGTTTGACATGTTTTTAATATTTTTATTTATAGTAAGTAACCATCCCATAGAGATGGCTACCTCTATAAGTGATTAATTAATTTAATCTTTTTTCAACCGCTCGATAAACTTCAATACCTTCATCAGTTTTAAAATAATGTACTAATGCTGAGTATGGATTTTCATCAAATGGAACAGTAACTATTTTTTTGCTGGTTTTACCCCACATAAATGTTCTTTGATCATTTGATAAACTAAGTATTCCTTCTTCCACAGCTTTAATACCAATATTTCTAATGTTGATATTTTCATCGTGCGCGAGTTCTAAGAACAAGTTTGAATTATTCTTTGCAAATACCATAAGATCTCTTTTAACTTCTTTAGTTGACATCTTAGATACTCTAGAACCAATTTCTGTTCTTACTATTGCTTCAGCGTGATCAATATCCATATTTTTAGCTACATTCATTGCTTCTAATTGTATTTCTATAGTATCTAACTGATCAACAGCATCTCCCTCGTTATTTCTTTCATCATAATCTCTTCCTTTACCAGGATGATATAATGATAGTAGTTGCTGTAAAACAACTTTATTTCTAGGTACATTTAATACGCCGTCTCTAAAAATAATATGCTCCAATTTTGCATCTCCTTTAAATTCGTCAACAAATGGAGTTCTTTGATTACTAGTTAGTTTTATTTCTCTCTCGTAACCTTTTTCTTCATCAAACCAATATATACCTTTAGATCTTAATAGTTTCATTACAGGTGTATGATCACCTAAAAGATAATATTCTCTATCTTTAACTTCCCATCTATCTATTGGTTTTTCTTGTTTTAATGGTTTAGTAGCTTTTGGCTTCTTAGCCACAACTACTTCTTGTACCGGCTTTTCTTTAACCAATACATCTTTTATTGTTTTTGTTTTGTTCATGATATAATATAATTTAATAAGTTTTAAAAAAAATAAAGACCTGGAGGTACCACTTATGATACCTCCAAAATGTCTTTAATTACTATCTATTAGTTATAGTTAGCATCTGTAAATAAGCAGAAGTTATTTGCAGCTTGTGTTACTAAACATCTTTCTGATAGATAATGAACATTCATATCATCAACATCAGAGTTAGAAGCACCACCTACAGAACCTACTACCCAAGACTTAAGTTTTCTATCTTCAGTCTCAGAAGCTCTATATCTAACGTGCAAGAATGGTCGTCTAACGTTTTTACCAAGCATTTGGTCATAAACAGAAGATGTACCAGCAGGAATTAAAACTCCCTGTACGTCTCCAAAATTAGCTCCACCTCTCGTAGATTTGTTATTTAAGTATTTCCAGTCAGATTTGTAAAAATCATAAGAACCTCTTCTGAAACCAACGAACCCTAAATTAAGAGCCATTTTTTCAGAATTTTCAAAAACACCCCAAGATGTTCCACCTTCGTGGTTTGCATTTTGAGTTGCTAAAGCGTCATCCATAGCGATTGAAGCAGTTCTGTTTAAGAACATCATATTTTCT
>Ga0098036_1000323_pt1 | contig 21961 bp, 35 predicted proteins | sample 4_EtaG_FD_77064 | JGI IMG/M metagenome (GOLD analysis project Ga0098036, IMG submission 77064) | Marine viral communities from the Subarctic Pacific Ocean - 4_ETSP_OMZ_AT15127 metaG | ecosystem: Environmental > Aquatic > Marine > Oceanic | place: Pacific Ocean | collected 2015-01-07 | reverse complement strand
CGCACCTTTTTGTTTTTCTTTTGCTTTTAAAAAAGCAACAGCTAAATCTTTTCTTCTATCGTTTTCTTTTGCGTAAAGGGCTAAAGCTGTATCAGCTACACCAGATCCCGCTTGACCTGCAACATCTAAAAATCCTCTTAGACCACTTTGTGCTGTTTTACCTGACATCAGACCTGTTGCAAATTTGAATAATAACAAGTTACTTGTCTGATCATTACCACCTGTAAGTTCTGTAATTCTGTTATAAAAATTATTAAACTCATCAGCCATTGGACTGTTTTGCATTTTCTTTTTAATTCTCTCACCTGCTATTGCATCTTCATCTTGTCTATTTGCAATGTCTGATATTTCCTCTGGATCTAAATCTGTTAGTGGAGGAGTTTCAGGAGTCTTTGACTCATCAACTCTTTTAGCTCCACCTGTTACTGAAGTGTCAAAATTGAATACATTTGCAATTTGATCAACAGTAGCTGTAGGAGTTGATCCTGCTTCTTGTTCTGCTTTATATGCTTCATCTAATTTTTGTTGTGCAATTTTTTTGTAATCAGGTGATCCAATTACAACTTCTTTACCATCAATAACTGTTACTTTACCTATGTTTGCTTTATCTACGTTAACAGCATTCAACACATCTTTTACTTTAAACTCTACTGGTTCTCCTAATACTTGTTCACTTGCAGGTGATTTATCTCCTATTACTGCTCCACTCACCACACCACCTAAACCAACTGCAGTTGTGCCTTTTGGAATTCTTTTTGTAAATTCTTTACCCGTAGCTTGAAAAGCTCCAGCAGTTTCTGGAAATTTCTTTTTAAATGTTCTTTGTGAACCTAACACTCTTGTACCTCTAGAAAGTAAAGGAGTACCTAAAGCAAGACTACCAATACCAAATAAAGTTTGACCAATATCTCCTTCTCTTACTCCTTGTGTAATATCTCCAACTCCTTGACCACCAAGAAGTACACCTGTACCTGCATCTATAGTTCCTGAAGTTCCAGGGAATCTTTTTGATCCTCTAGCCATTAGACCTTGAAGTCCTGACCCACCTGTTCCTTTTGCTAATCCTTTACCTTGGGATCCAATTAACCTTTGTGCAGCTGTCCCTTGGTAACCAATAGGAAAAGCAGTTCCTGCTTGAGCTGCTTTTGATGTACCTAGGCCACCAACTTGTCTAGCTTTTTTAAAAGTTTTATAACCTCTCGCTGCAGCAGGAGCGATTCTGCTTAACATACCTAATGCAGCTGGAATTCCAAACATTACTGGCATTTTTACATTCTCCTATTAGCCATATTATAGGCTGCATAAGCACCGATACCTGTTCCAGCAGCTTGAGCTAATGGATTAGAACCTGGTGCCGTGGTTGCTGTAACGGCTGATTGTGATGTTGGTAAGTTAGTCATGATACCTTTTAAGAATTCTAATCTTTGATAAGGTTCATACGTTCTAGCCATTTCAGTTGCTCTAGAAGCATCAAGAGCTTGTTGGCCTAATGCTCTTTGAACTCCTCCAGCTTGTAATAAACTTGCAATGTCTGCTTGTTGCATTGCTTGCTGTTGGCCACCTAATGCACCTAACAATTGACCTCCCTGCATCTGTGTACCTGTCTGAAATTGTTGTTGAGCTTGGGCTGCACCTAAAGCTTGACCAAATCCTTGTTGTAAAGCTTGACCAATATTTGCTTGTGTTGCTCTTTGTAATTCTGCTCTTTGTATACCTTCTCTTGCACCACCGAATGCGCCTGCACCAATTGCATTAGCTGACAATTGATTTTGTGCCATCTGTCCTTGTCTTGCAATTTCATCAGTAACATATGATTGAAAAGGATTTAAAAATTGATTAATATTTGGAGCAGCCATAGCTGTTTGTTGAGCACCTAATACTGAGCCAATACCTGCTGTTGTTGTCGGAGCACCAACTCCTGTCGTTCCAGCTTGTGTAAATCCTGTTTGCTCAAGACCTGATGGACCTGCAACTTGAAACGCAGGTATACCTACAGGAGTAGATGCAAGTTTAGCAGCTTGATCGTAGAGTGCGAGTTTTCGGCTTTCTACTTCTGGTGCTTCTCTAGCTATCGATACTTGTGTTCCTGAAGTGGAGCCGCCTCCGCCGCCACCACCTCCGCCTCCGAAGATGAAACTCATATTATTTTAACTCCTTTGTATATAAATATCTTTTTACTTTCCATTCTTTAGTACCCAAAAATTCTTTCCAACCCGGTCTTGCATGCACTGCTATTTTCTTGCAACCCTCTGATCTCGCTAGATCTTCTATTGTTTCTGCAGCTTCGTCTTGCCATAGTTGTCTTTTTTCTCCTTTTAACAATATTACTTCACACTGTTTATAGTTCGGTAAAACCATTATACGAGTAACAAATACACCGAACACTTTGTATTTCTCACCATCGTCAGAGCCAAACATCATAAATAATTGAAAGGCTCCTTGTTCAATTCCTTCTTTAAGATCTTCAATACTCATGGGTTCTCCATCATATTTTAGACCTTCTCTTAACATAAACTCTACAAGCGACCAGTACTCGTCGAGCTTTTTAGCTTCGATGTATAATACACCGACTTCTTTTTTAATTTGCTTTTTTTCTGGACGCATCTAACAAATCAAAAATTCTTTTAAACTTTGCCTGTTGGTCATAGAAGAATGCAGCACCTTTTTTACGCATATCTTTATAACTTTTAGGATCACCACCTTCCATGATACCTGCACCGAGTATAGCATCTGCTCTTGAAACAAATTCACCATCAGCTAATTGTGCTAACATAGTATCTTCATCTTTGTCTCCAGAACCTGCTCCATCTTCTACATATCCAGAAGCTCTTACATAGTTATTTGTGTCTTGTTCATCGTGGTCAATTTTAGATGGTAAATAATTTATACCACCTTCGTTAAACTTTTTTACTTCTGCAATTCCTCCTTTACTAAAAGTAAATAATGAATTACCCTGTTGATATGAATAAGGAGATATTCCTGCAGCTTCTCCTTCATAGTCGTAAGTATCTAAAATATTTGCTAATTGTTCATCTGCTTTTTCTTTTGCGGCTTTGTAATCTTCGGGTTTTGTACCTTCAGGCATTTCTACAGGTTCATCTTCACCTAATAAACTTGTTGCTCCTAAAGTTAAACCTAATTTTTCTCCTGTACCTAATCCTAAGAAACCTGAACCACCTTCACCTGTAACAGGGTTTGCGCTTGTTCCAATTAATCTTTGTATTCCACTTCCCATGTTTGCAGGAACTGATGCTATTTGTTGACCAACACTAAGTTCAGAAGCACCCATTTTTGCTAACTCTGCAGCAGATGGTTGTCCTAAGAAATTACCACCTTGAAACATTGCAGGCATTGAACTTGCTCTACCAAAGGCTGTCATACCAGGTACTCCTGCCATACCACCTAATTGTCCGAGACCGCCTGCTATTGCTGCATCTCTTAATGATCGTTTTGTTGATTTACCTCTTAACTTTTGTATGCCAAAGGTTGCAAGTGCTATTGTAAATGGATCCATAATAATAATTTTAACTAGTTATTACGGTATTTTATCTTATATATAGCTATTCTTCAATATCAGTCAATTTTATAGAACTCATCCTTGACTTTGCCTGAATACTTATATTCACCTATATGGGTTATTTCTTCGTCACATAAGGCATGAATTTTGCCACCTATTGATGTCCATAACTTACAAAAATAAAAGTCTTCACCCATATAAGTTTTGTTCTTTGGACTCCAATAAGTATCAAAAAAATTATAATAATTAGGTCTGTCTATTAATTCTCCATTTACAAGCGTCTTTTGACTAATAGTAAGCTCTTTGTAATGTTCTTTTAATTTATCAAATGCTGATCTTTTAATCATCATCATACCCGTTGGCCCTTTGTTTACTTCAATAAAACCATCTTGAGGTCTAATATCGTTTGTGTCTGGTATTTCTATAGGAAATAAATGTCCCATACTATGAATACTATCGTCAGGTCTTGTTTCAAAATCTTTTCTAAACTTAGCATCTGTTTTTTGTTTCATTGGATAAGGTATTAAAGATACTTCATGAGGTGACTTAAAAAGTCTATAAACTGATCTTGTGCTAAATTCAATATCAGAGTCTATGAATAACATTTGTGCAGCATCTGAATTCATAAATGCAGAGGCACATAGATTTCTCCCTTGTGTTACTAAAGAAGATTTCATTAATTGAAATGTAATTTTTGTTTTATTTAAAATACATTCTTTTTGTAAATCTAAACAAGCTTTCATATAATGAATTGAAACTTCAGAATGCACAGGAGTGCATACCATTAAATGATCCTTATTTATTTCGTTGGACATGAATTACCCCTTTTAAAAAACCTTCCCAATTTCTACTAATGTTACGCCAATCATAAAATCTTTTATAATATTCTTGTTGAAATTTAAATACATTTGTTAAATCATTTTGTAAAATTTTTTTTGCTTCTACACAACATTCTGCCACCTGTTGTGCTAATTTTGCTTTGTTCTGTGTGAAAGGAATATAAATAGGAAACTCTGCACAAGTTTCAAATAATGCACCGAGATCCGTGGTTATTAATAGCTGACCTGCAGCAAGTGATTCCATTGCTGATATACAAAATGTTTCTTCCCAAATACTTGGAAAACAGTTAACATCATATTCTTTAAGCTTACCCATTAAAGTTTTGTGATCACAATAGCCCATGTAATTTACATTAGGTAAATCTTTTGCCTTTTGATATAAATCTTGATATTGACTATCATTATGGTCTTTAAATTGCTTTCCATAGATAATTGTGCTTGAATAAACATCCAAAGTGATATCTGGATCTCTATCTACTAAAGATTCCATGGCTGTTAAAGCTACTTCTAAACCTCTCCATGGTGTAGAGATGTAACACATTTTTAATTTTTTCTTTGGGGTAAAATCTTTTTTTAATTCTAATTCTTCATAATCAATTCCATTTTTTATAACAGTGCACTTATCTTCGGGTATTTTAAAAAACATACGATATTTTTCATAACTCCAGTGACTATTAAAAACATACCAATCATATTTAGAATGGTTTTCTTTATTTTGAAACCAAGGTGCTAAATTTGGTTGATCATAAGAATTTTTCAACCACAGTATGTTGGCCTTTATTGGATCTAAAGGTTCTTTTTCTGGTATAGATGTAGTTATTTGAACAGAATCAAGTATGCCTTGATTCGCATATTTTTTTAAATAAGCTAATTGTAATTCAGTTCCACCTGCAGGTTGCATTATGATTTGGTTTTACCAAATACTTCAAGAGATGCAACTGTTATTTTTTGGTTAATTTGTAAGTCATCCAAAGTAGTATCAGTACTGGGATCAGCAACATCAGAATCAAAATGAGCTTTGCTATCATATTTTTTTCCAGTTCTTTTATTAAGAACTTCTTCCTCAGCCTTAGCTGGTACTACTGGTACTTCTTCTCCATTAATTATGACTGTTTTTTGTTTTTCTGTCATTATCGTCCTTGTCGGTTGTAAGATTTATAACATCTTTTTTTGTGCTTGTTAAGACTCTTAGTATGGCGACGCGGACGCTTTCTAGGTTTAGGTCTTGGGACAAAGTGGGTAAATTTAACTCTAGCCATTTTCTTGTGATCTATCTATTAATGCGTAAGATATAGCACCTTGAATCTTACCGCTGCCTGTAGCTGCTTGTACTGTTATCGAATCACCAGCTTCTAAATTTAAAGTCTGAGGTGTAGCATTTACTTGTGTCTTGGCTGCAACATCATCCCTAAAAAATTCATATTCAGCACTAGAGTCAGATGAATCAACCAAGTTCATATTAACTAAAATTGCTGATGAAGCATCATTATTTGCAACATAAACACTTTTTATTATTATTGTTGCATTAACAGGACATGTTAAAGCTGTCGTTTTAGTTGTGCCAGTTTGTTTATAACCTTGATTTTTATACTGTATAGTCATGATAAAAAATAATTAAAAGTTTCACTTTCGTTTTTTTGTTCTTGTTGATATGAAGTATTTAATTGATTTTGTAAAGTTTCCAAAGCTAAGTTTATTTGTCTAAAAGAATCAGTATTAAATTCTTTTGGTGGCTCTGGTAGAAATACTTGCACTTTAGCCATTATCTTCTTCCATCAGGTTGTATATCAAATCTAAATTGACCAAATCTCCAACTTTCATTTGTACTATCATTTTCTATTTTTACAGCAGCTAATCTTGCTCTTGCTCTTGTATCTACTTTATCCGTTGTTGAATTAATTGTAAATGGCCCCAAAGGAGAACCTTGTTGTACATTAGCAGGATAGTCTCTTAACTCCAAAGTAACTTTTGCATTCCCATTTATATATTTAAAATCGGGTATAAATCTTCTCACTTTAATAAAAAATTCTCCATCTCCCTGAGCATCTAAATCGAAATCTCCCGATAAGATAAATGAAGAAATAGCATTTACTGTGCCATTAGCTAAAACTTCATTTGTACCTTTTTCATGTTCAAAAACTCTTGAAGCACCGTTTGATACTCCTTGAACTGTTGGTGTGTTTGGGGCAAGATTAGTAGTAAATTCAGTTGCAACTGGATCTGCAAAAATACGACTGTCTTCATATGTAGTCCTTGCTAAGGTTCCTGTAGTCCATGTTTGTTCAGCATAGTTGTAAGTTACTACTCGATCTACAAAATTAGAACTTGCACTAGCATAAAACCAAGATAGTTCAGAAAATAAACTATTGTGAGATCCACAAGTCAGCTCAGAGCCGTTTGCAAAATTAAAACCTGGAGCATTATTATTTGTTTGAAATACAAAATCTTCTACAAGCGAACCTAATGATTTAACAGTTCCATCAAAAACAAAAAATCCACCTGAATCTGACATCCAATAAACTGCACCATTAGCATAAACAATAGCGTGCTGACCTACGCACCCACAGTTTGATCCGACTTGTCTAATACTAAATGTAAATGGTGGGCCTACAAATTGCATTAAATATGCTGAGGTGTCAGTTAAAATTAATATGTAATCTTTTGCTTTTGCAGCTCCTACTATTTTTGTTCCACTATCGATTCTAAAAGAACCCGCTGTGTTTGTTGATGTAGCAGTATAATCAGTTAAAGATTCTTGATCTGAAAATCTAATAAACATTTTATCTTGCGTAGAACTTGATCCAATAGTAGTTTCTGTTCCAAGTATAATAAGGTGTCTGTCTCTATCAGAAACCATTGTCATGACAGATTTTGTAGGAGCTCCAGATATTACGGCTGCTCGTGTAGTTAAACCACCGCTTGGATTCCAGGAAAAAGTTGCACCATTTTTAATTGTTGCAATTAAAACTTGACCAAAATTATCAAGTGACCATGATCCTGGATCAAGCACTACATTTGATGTTGTCCTTGCAGTTCCCCATGTAGAAGCACCCCATAAACCTGTACTCCAACCATATCCAAAAGATTGTTGTAATGGACCTACTTTAAAATAAGCTTTTAAATCAAGTGTTCCGTTGTTCGTGGTGCCTGAACCTGATTCATTAGTAGGCATTTTAATTGTAAAAGTAGAAGTCGTCGGTGCCAACTGAACTTCAAATAAAATATTATCGAAGTCTGCAGCAACATATCCTGTTTGTGCAGCATTGAATGATCCTGCGTTTACAAATGTAACAATGTCACCTGGCTCAAGACCATGACTTGAGGGACAAGTTATTGTTACGATATCAGATCCACTAGATGTAGTTATATCACATCCTGATTGAGCTAATGAAGTATCAAAAGGTGTAATGTCATGATAATCATTACCGTCGTATATATATAAAATTTTGTTTGTACCAAAAGCAATATATCTTCTACCGTCTAAATCAGTCCAACTATGCGAAGCTCTTGCCGCACCTATTAACTGTTTATCTAAAATTTCAGACCAACCACCAATTTTTTCAGGCATTGAATATCTAAATCTAACAAAGTCACCATCTACCCATTGGTTTTCAGCCCCCGAAGCAGACGCTTGTTTATTAAATCCTGGTGCAAATTGTACTTTTGTTAAAGGCATGGCCTAATTATACACCATAAGAGTATATCTATAAAGATTAGTCTTTTGTGCTTTAAAATTTTGATAATATAGTATTATTCAGCAATCCAAGCTGTGCCGTTCCAATTGTAGACTGTTTTTCCAGAGTAGCCACCTTCTGCAGCATCATTTGTTTTTCTTGCTTCCCAACCTGTATTATTATCTGCTTGATATTTTGTTTCATTCCATAAAATAGAATATGACCAAACACTAGGATCAGCACCATCGTCTATAATTGTTGGATAAGCTATTGGAGCTTGCCAACCATCTGAATTCAATGTCCAAGATGCATGGGGTTTTTGTTCAATAAATATATCGTGTTCAGAATTGTAGACGTAACCTAATCCAGCATATTGTTTTCTAAATTTATGATTATAAGAAGTTTGTTTCCAAGTCCCACCTTTAAAGAATTTATTACACCATGTTTCACCATCAACATGCATATCATTTTCTCCTAATGGTCCTGCTGCTGTAGGTATATCATTACCAACAACTACAACTCTTTTTACAATATTATTTTCATCTAATTCTGCAAAGTGTGCCATTTAAAAAATCTCCAGTTAATCAACTATATGCTATATTACTTTTTATTCTTAGTCAACTTAGTACCCTTAAACCAAGCAGGTAAGCCTAATAAAGGTCTTTTATCTAAATGATTTACTTTAGCTTGTTTTGAATTTGCTTTGTTGTAATGTAAAAACACCTGTCCACAATGCTTACCTTTAAATTCTTCTCTCCAATGTTCAAGGTCACAACCTGAATATATCAACATATCTCCTGGTTCTAAATCTACTTTAACACCTGCATGACCTTTTTTACCTGTAGGATCAAGATATATTGGCCAAGTATCACCACCAAGATTCAGTGTAGTAGATATTTCACAAGAGTATCTATCCTTATGTCTATGTAATACGTCTCCATTTTTATATATTCTTGCATAAGAATATGTTTCACTTAACTTTAAACCCGTGTGTTTTTCCATAACAGGTTTTACTTGTTGTAATAAAGTTTCCATAGCAATGTCTGCATAATGAGAATATGTATTTGGAACTTGATTATCATTCCATACACCAAAATATTCTGTAAAAGGTGATATGTATTTTGAATCAAATAGTACTCTAGCTACATTTCTTTTATTCAAAAAGTATTTGTAAACAAACTCTGCTAATTCAGATGAAATAGCTTTTTTTAATACTGTATATTTATTTTTTTTAAACGACATTTAATACTCCTTTAGGTATGGCTTGACAGTTGAAATGTATAAACCTAAACGGTTCATATCCTATATCAACTATATATTGGTGGGGTAGATATGATGGAAAAAATATCATAGTGCCTGGTTTGATTTTAAAAACAATTTGTGAGGTTGCAAATGTAACATTTTTTTTATCTTTTTCAGGTAAAAGATTCATAATATTACCTGGTCTTGGATCCTCAAAAACAGGGTGAGAAGTTCTCTCACTGCATTTTAAAAAATAAAAACCAGATATGTGTCCATTCCAATGAGTATGTAAAGAATGATAGCCACTCCCTTTTTTCGCAAACTCTTGCACCCATAACTCTGTTATAAAAACTTTATAATTTGTTAAATCAAAACCCATCTCATTTAAAAGATTATGCGAAGTTGCACCAGCGTAATTTTGTAATTCAAAAAAATTAGGATCATTAATTAAACTTTTTGAGTGAAAAACATTACCAGCATCTCCTTTGTTACCAAATTTTTTATTTCTTTTATCAATTTGAGGTTTTAAAATTTTTTTTGATTCTTCAATATAAGAATCAGAAGCTTTGTTTAATGAATCTACAAAACAAGGTTCCTCAGCAGACCAGATAGGTGTTGCAAAATAATGTTCTAATCTTAGTTTTTTCGGATAACTTTTAATCTTTTGTTTTTTATTTTTCATGCTTGTTAAAAATAATTAAAATTTACGGTAACTCTTCTTTTACGATTATCACATAAACTACTTGCATGAGGAACACTTGGATCAAATAATACTGCTCTGTTTGCTTTTGCCTCAACTGTTTTACCTTTAAAATAAGTAGGGCCATTGTTATTATTTATATAGAACAAACACCCTTTATGTTTGAAAGGGTAATCGCTATGATATTCATTTTTTTCTTTTTTATGAACTGGACAATAGTTATTTGCTTTTATCCTTATAATACTTTTACATTCTAATTTTCTAATTATCGGAAGCCACATGTTAAACCAGTCACTAACAATACCAGGTTCTCTATAAAAGGTATGTGTAAAATAAAATTTATTGTCAGGATCTCTGGTCATAAAATCATTAAAATACCAAGGAAAATTACTTCCTAAAATAATATTTTTAATATCATTAAATTTATCTTTTTCTAAAAAATTATCTATTACTTGAATGGCCATCCCAAACTCCATATAACTAAACTGTTTCTTTCTCCACTTTTAACAGGACACACTCTATGCCATACAAAAGAAGGAAATACAACCAAAGAACCTTTAGGTAATATTTCTTTGCATTTAACAATTTGCTTTTTTTTATGTGGATCTTTATTTCTAAAATCAAATTCTAATTCTCCACCTTTATATTCTTTTGGATCAGATAAACTAACTGTAACGGATAGTTTTCTTACTTTATTGTTTTTTGGATTTTGTGGATCATTAGGATATAAATATGGCTCATCCCAACTATCGCAATGCCAGTCATAATATTGACCTTTTTCGTATTTTGTAAACTGACATGTTTCAGACCAATCCCATTGAAAATTCCAACCTGCATTTCTATTTGCCTCATTTATGTAAGGTTGAATTTCTTTATAAATCCATTGGTCTTCCATCCAAACTATATTTGAATTTCTTTTCTTTTTTAAATCTTTTATTTGTTTTTTATTCAATTTTTTTGGATCGTCACCTAACCCACCTGTCAAAGCTGTTTGATCTTTTAATTGATGTCCATATTTTACAATGTCATCACAAATACGAGAAGGTAAAGCTGATTGAAAATACCAAAAATAATTTTTTAAATTCATATATCTTAAAATTAAAGATATAACATTAGGTAAAAAATTGTCAATGAAGGACTAAATTTCGAAAGTTCCGCTTACTGTAAATGTTGCTATTTTTGTACTTCCTGGTGCACACGCAATAGTATTAGTACAAGGTGCAATAGTGGCACTAATAGAATTTGGATATCTTAAAATTACTACACCAGATCCGCCACTTCCAACTTTAGGAGCACTTGTAGGTGCAGATTCACCATTTCCTCCGCCACCACCACCTCTATTGGTTGTTCCATTGTTGGATGGGCCTGCATTTCCTGGTCCTGTGCCTGGAACTCCTGCTCCACCAGTTCCACAAGGAGACGCTCCTCCTGCAGCTCCTGGATTATAAGCTCCACCTCCGCCTCCTCCAGCGTAAGCTAAAGATGAACCTGAAATTGAATTTGATATACCGACACCACCATCTCCACCAGGACCACCTGCTGGAACTGGGTTTGAAGGATTAGAACTTGTGCCTGCTCCTCCTCGGCCTCCACCGCCGGATGCCGCATAACCTCCAGCACCTCCGCCACCATTATTTCCTTGAGGGCCACCCAATGGCGCAGCCACAGGGGGAGTATTTCCAGAACCTCCAGGACTATTGTGTCCTCCACCTGATCCAGATCCTCCTGGAGAAGTAGGAGAAGGTCCAGGTCCAAATCCTCCTCTAGTCGCTGTTTTAGAAAGTGGTTCAAGTGCGCCAGGTTGTGTAATAATTGTTGTGCAAGATCCTAATCCTGCTGAACCACCGCCTCCAATTGTAATATCATAAACGCCTGCGTCCAAAGCTAATCCAGCTGCACACGAATTACAATATGAATATAGTAATCCTCCTGCGCCGCCTCCTCCGCCGATTTGACCTCTTCCTGATCCGCCTCCAGCAACCATTAAGTAATCTGCTGTAAATGGATTTGGTGTTAAGCCACCACCGCCAGATCCAAATCCTAAAATTTGGTAACCAAAAGATTTTCCTCTTGATTTATTTTTTTTTAAACCTTTTCCTCCACTGCCACCTTGGAGAACATTTATTTTATGGTCTCTCATATTCTATCCCTTATGCGTCGTTAGCAGCGTCAGTAGTAAAGAATAATTTAATTCCTAAAAGTTTTGCATCTGCTGTTAGAGTGTCATCAGACACATCTCTAGTTACTTGAAAGAACACTTGTTCATCTGTACTAGGTGAGCCAGCTATTGTAACTGCTCCACTTTCTGCTGTAACGTCTAAATCGTTTGCTGTACCACTGTGTGCTTTTGCTGTTGGTGCAACTGCTGTTCCAAAAGCAGTATTACAAGAATCATTATCTGCTATAGCAACACCAGATAAATCCCAAGATACAGTTCCTGTGTTTGTCGAATCTGCTGTAAAAAATGCTTGAAAAGTCACTGTGCCTTCATTCCAAGATTTTGGAAAAGCAACAGCAAATTGAGCATTTTCATCGGCATCTTTGTCAAAGTTTAAAGTTTTTATTTCAGGACCATTTGATAATTCTACTTGACCAGATTCTGCTCCAGAAGTGGTATTAGGATACATAGCGACTGCAGGAATCCATATAGATTCTTTACCTGCAATTTTGACCGCAGCAGTTCCTGATTTTAAAACTCCAGTTCCTTTTGGATTAATATTTATATCTACGTTTGTATCATCTCCTGTTGAAGAAAGAGTAGGACCGTTTCCTGTCGCTGCATTAGCTAATGTAAACTCATTAACTGCAGATCCAGTTTCTGTAAATTTTAATAATTCTAATGTACCATCGCCAAGTGCATTTCCATTAACATCTAACTGACCACCTAGTTGTGGAGTTGTATCATCTACAACAGCACCAATCATAGGTATTTCTTTGATATCAGGATTTGTGCCATCGTTGGCAGTAGCAAAAACTATTTTATCACCTTTATCTGTAGCTGAAAAAGTTACAGAAGAACCTGAACCAGAAACATATTTAAATTGAACTGTATATGCACCTGAACTTGAATTTCTTAAATAATAAAAAGTTTGAATATCTAAAGGAATAGTTACAACTCTATTTCCTGTAATAGAACCTGTAAATTCTATCATTCTATGAGCAGCTGTGTCACCCGTTCCAGAATCTGTAATAGTTAGAGTCGTAGTTCCAACACCACCTGCAATTGATTGTGTTGTAAAGCCGCCAGCTATTTGTTCAAAGACTTGTAAATTAACATTTGTTTTATCTCCCCAAGTACCTGAGTTTTCACCGGTAGCTTGAAGTTCTATACCTAAAGGTGAGTAAGTTGATGCCATAATTTTTATCCTTTATTAAATACTTTAATTTTATTTCTATTGCACTGCATTGTCAACTAGGCAACTAACTTCCAATTTGGAGCTGTGCCTGGGTCAACTAATTCCCATGTGTTTACTGATATTATACCTGTAGAAGAGGTCGTTGTCACTCCTGTTGGTAAACATTCTGCAGAAGCACCAGCCACAGTATTTGCAGCAATAATGTTTAATTGAATACCTGTTATATCTACTTGTGTATTTGGCGTAGCATCCTCATTACCTAAAGATAAGGTTAATACTTGACCTGTAAGAGTTAAATCTGCGTTTGCAGTTATTGATAAAGTGCCTGTCGTAGAATTTAAAAGTTCTCCTGTAATAGCAGTATCTGGAGCAGGATCTACTTGTCCTGAGGACATTGACATTCCCATATTTACACTTGCTGAACCCCATAGTTGGTCTCCCCAACCTATACTTTCACCCCAACCTGGATTACTTATTGCACTAAGCTCAACGGTTACAGAATTATCAACGTCTTCATTACCTAAACTTGTAGTAGCTGTTACAGCAGTAACATCAACAAATGCCCAAATACCCTCTGCTCCCCAAACTTCATCACCCCAAGCATCTCTTCCCCAACCTTGCTCATTGTAAGCTTCTTCTGTGCCTAAACTTGCAGTTAATTGTTGTCCTGTAGGGAAAACACTAGTTCGATCAGCTACACTTCCTGCTGAAACATTTAATGCACTTAAAGGGTTTTGACTTAAGAAAATTTCTGTTGCTGATGTTACACTCACACTTCCAGTTGTTGAAGCCAACTGTTCTCCAGTTTCAGGAACTTGTTGTCCAATTCTAACTACAGGATTATATGTTCCTCCCCATTTTATAAAAGGATCATTCCAAGTATTTTGTCCCCAAGTATTTTGTTCACCAGAACTAACTGATAAATCAAGACCTGTTAAAACTACATCAATAGTTGATTCACCCCAGTTTTCATCACCCCAAGCGTCTCTTCCCCAACCTTTTTCGTTAAATGCATTAAGAGTACCTAATGACGAAGCTAGAGTAACAGCAGTAGGAGATACATCAATTCCATCTTGGTTATTCCAAGAATTGAAGCCCCATGTTTTTGCTCCCCATGTAGTTTGTGTAATATCAAAAATACCACCCATGCCAATTCCATGCACATAACATAAATAATAAAAATCAGTTTCAGAAGACGGAGTTACTTCTACATATCTAGTAGTTGCTGCATTAAATGTAGTAGTATTTGTGTAATTAGTCTGGTTACTTGCACCATCAAGATAATAAGTTATACCTGATGAAATTATTTGATCTCGACTTGTTGTTGTAGAAAAAATTAAAGGGTGGTTATTATTAGAAGCATCGCTTTGTTCAAAACGTAGGGTTGCTCCATTAACCCATGTTACTGTTCCTGGGCCTGTTGAATTTCTTGAACCGTCTAAATAAAAGACGTTGCCCGTACCTCCGCCATAAAGGTTACCCGACGCTACGGTAACTGTGTAAGTTAGTTCTGCCATAGCATCGGGCTCCTAAATTATGCGATTCTTAATATAGCGGCACTCGATGTAAAGTTTGGAAATTGAATTGTAAAAGTTCCAGAAGTTGCAGTTTTATCAGAACCAAAATCTAAAACACAAACTGCTTTGTTAGCCTCAGTTGAGTTATAGATTAAAGCACCTCTCGCAGTAAGTGTTACTCCTGTGAAAGATAAATCTGCAAAGTCCACAATTGCGACTCCGCCTGTTGCTAATGAAGTTTGTTGTGAAGCAAGAGTTCCACCTTTTGCTGCATACTGACCAGAAGCATTAACTTCTCCGCCTGTAATGTAAGCTGTAGTTGCTGCACTTAATGTTGCAGTTGATTTATATAATGCTAGTTTAAAAACATCACCACCATTTTCTAAATCGTGAACTCCCTCTAAAATTTCTTTTTTAAAACTATTGCAAACTGCTTGTGATATTGCCATGTTATTTCTCCTTATAAATTTTAATTATTCGGTGAAGGTGAAGGTATTTTAACCCTTGGCACCCCATCCGTGTACTCGTCTCTACGTCTTCTGCCCATTTGCTCTAACGCAAAACTTTGTATAGATACATTATACTTGTCGGAATAGATTTTGTACATATCCATAGGACCTTTTAAAAATTCGTAAGCTTGTACCATTACTGCGTTAAATAATAGATCAGGAGCATTTTTTGACACATAAGTTTCTGTATTAGTAGAGCTTAAAGCATCTGGGGAGTATATGTAACTTAATTGGACTTCATACTGAGCATCTGGAGTAGGAGCCAAAATTAGTGTGGTTTCCTTCCAATTAGCATAATATTTTGGAACTCCTGTAGCTTGTGTAGAATTAAATTCAAAAATGAAACTTGTATCTCTTTTATCTAGATATTTTTTTTCTGAAGGTGATTGAGTAGTATCTAATACATAAATTGATCTAACTATTATTGAAGTTCTTGTAGATGCAGTTACAGGAGCACTAGGTAAAATTAAATAAGGTGAATTTAATTGTAAATTTGCTGTTGCATATTCTCTTGTATAATCTGCATCAACTTCTCTAAAAATACGAAGCTCAGCATCTCTAATCATTGATTGTAAAATAGAATCACTTAGAACAGAACTTCCAACTTCTGTGTAATCTCTTACCTTTTGTAATAATTCAGCAAACGTCATGATATATTTATTGTAACACTTCCTATAGTTGACTGTAACCGTCTTTTGTTATTTTCATCATTAGCATCTGTTGATGGTCGCATACCATCAGATGTAAATTGTCCTGGCCAAAGAGCAGGATCAAGATAAACTACAACAGGTGCAGCTCTTTGTGGTCTAGAATTGTATAATGCTACAGGATCTGCTCTGTGTGGTTTTGGATCTAGTTGAGGATGTTTTTTTTCAAATTCTGATATATGTACTAATGAACCATTCCATTCTTTAACCATTTCTCTATATGGAAATTCTTGTCCTGATCTGTCAGATATTGACTTTGCGAATTTTCCTCTTGCGTATGCCATAATTATCCTTGTGGGTAATAAACATTAGGTGAAATATAAACAGATGTTCTTTGTCCGTCTTCTTCTAACGCTCTTTTTAGTTCATCTTCATATAAAAGTTTTAAAGCTTGTATTCTGTCAGGTGCAATTTTTTGAGATAAATAAAAAGCTAATCCAGATACCATACACGGAAAAAATCTAAAAGGCATATCTGCTGTATTGGTGTAAGCACCTGCATCTTCAATTCTCGCGAGATAATAATAGAATATATTAGTTACCGCGCTTGTATCAGGAGCTAAATATAAACTTATAGTTGGAGTTATTTGTCTATCAACATAATACTGAGAAGGTGTACCCGCCTGAGTCTTGTTAGGAATAGCAATGTACTCAGATCTTGATACTTTAGTTAAAGTTTGTTGATTACCACCTGATACTGTTACCACAGCTTCAAGCACATCATTACAATCACTTGGAGTATTATAAGTAACTTGATTGTTTACTAGAGTTTCTGTTTTTGATTTAACTTTCCAAAGATTAATACCTCTGTTACCCCATTCAGAAAATAAAAGATTTAAACTTCTTCTAGCAGATTTGATATCATTACCAGAATTAGTTCTTACACCGCATCTTTCGTAAGATTCTTCAATAACCTCATCAATCGACAGGTTAAAACTTGTAGTTCCTGAACTAGCCATTTCATCCTTACGCTAATATTTTTTCTTGTAAATGTTTAGGTAGATTTTTTTGTTTACCAATAAGTTTACCTGTTTTGGCCATCATTGGTTTTTTCATTTGTCCACCGCCCATTTTACCTTCAGCTTTTAATTTTTTAGTAGCACCCATAAGACCGCCACCCATTTTAGTATGTACTTTTATTCTTCCGTTTTTCATATTATTTTACTCCTTCAAATTTTCCGCCTTTGACAGCAATACCCATACCTCGGCACTCACCACCTACAGACATTTTTACAATAGGAAATTTACCTAAAGCTTTTTCTCTTTTTTTGTATTTATCTTTTTTTACACTATCAGTAGCAGCTTTTAACGCTTTTAAATATGCTTTGTAATCTTTTGCTTCTTCCATAGTTCCTCCTAGTAATCTATCATACCACCATAGTATAATTTAGTAAACGCACCTTTAGATGCAAAAGTTTTAACATTTGTTGGTTTTCCGCCAACTCCTTGAGCTCTACTTCTTTTCCTCACAACGGCACTCCGCTTCTGTGAGTCTGTCATCCTTGCCGCTTTTGCAGCAGGGACGCACTTTGGATACTTCCGTTTCTTGTCCGCTTTGAGTTTTGAACGACCACAGGGTGCATACGAACCATCTGCTCGTTTGCTTCCAATATCTACCCATTTTTGTGAAAACCATTTTTTTAGTCCTCCCTCTTTCATACCTGCAGGAACACAATTAGGAACCATACGATTCCCTTTTTTCTTCATGCCCTTTTGGACATAACCTTCCCAACAAGTGCCTCGTTCACTCATTTTAATAAATCGCCGTAATAATCGACTAAGCTCTCATTTGACATCTTAATACCTGCTGAGTCATGCTTAATAAATTTACCTTGATATGCGTTTGTTATTGAATCTAATGACTTAGCTTGTTTTTTATGTAATGCAGATGCTTTGTGTAATCCTTTTGCAACTTTACTTATTTTTGCTTCTGCGCCTTTATTTGCAGCAGTATATTTTAATTTTCCTTTTTCATCATATTCAGAAATTGGATTTTGAATATCTTTAAGTTGTTTTCTTCTTTTGTCTGGATCACCCTCTACAATAGTTTTTTTCTTTTTTGTTTCAGCATGCAAACCTTTATTTGCAGGTTTAGGTCCTTTAAAGTCTTTTCTTTTTACACCTGAAGGATCTTTAATTTTACCAGCACAAATTTTACTAGCATATGCATTAGCATATGCGCTGGGATATACTTTGAATTTTCTTTTGGCTGCAGCCTTGCCTCTAGCACATAGTTTAGTCATTGTTTTTAAGCCTCTTTCGGTTGTACAACTTCTTAGATTGTATCACTTTAGGCTTAAACAGTAAATGTCCTAGCGAGAGAATTCTTTTTATTGGATTTTTTGGCGTATAATTTCTTTTTTTCTTTTTTCTTTTCATCTTTTGCGCCACGCATTTGTCCTTCTACTTGTTTAGCCATTGAGGCTCTACTAATCGCCATTATACTATCTCCTTTGCACTACCTAATATTGGTTTATATTTTGTTTTACCCTCTGATTTATAAGCATGTAAAAATGATGCTCTTGGTGTTCCTTCAATCCAGCTACAATGTATCCATCCGCTATTGGGTTCGCCTGGAGTGTAGAATTCAAGGATGAGCTGGTCTGGCTCAAGATTATTTTTAATCCAATCAAATAATTCAGCGTTGTCAACGCCAACACATTCGAAGTCTGCGGCCTCAGCTTTAGCATGCTGTGATCGTGCCGAGCTGCCGATAGCTTCACACAATGCCACACTACGAAAACCGCTGGTGATCTTAACTCTGCCAAAATGGTCACGTACTGGCTGAAGGATATTCTCACATAATGCTTTTAATTTTTCTATTTGTTCTGCATTAGGATTATTGTTAATTCCCTTCCTAATTGCAGTGTCTGATTTAATAAGCTCAGATAAAGTGAAATTTCGTGAAAGATTCATAATTACTCCAATATTAATTTTTTAATTGACTTTGATCCATCAATATTTGACTCTAATTCTGCCATAGATTTTATACACTGATATTTAACATGTCCATCGGGTTTTAACTGACGTTTAGCTACACGTGCCCCTTTAAGACATTCAGACATTGACGTCTGAATACGTGCCTCCTTGATCTCTCCTTGTACAATCATAAGTAGGGCTACCACTAACTCTGTCATAATATTTTACCTTTGTTTTCACCTTGTTTAATGACATACTTTTGTGTTCCGTATTTTCCGTGTTCGACAGATTTTTTTAAATTTTTAACAAAACTCATTTGCTTAGCCTTCTTTTCCATGTCAGAAATATATTGCACTACTTGTCTAGTAATTCTTTCCATTTTCTCTTACCTTATCTTTCAAATTTTCAATGTCCCCTAGTGCTTTTTCTAATTGTGAGCTAAGAAATTCTATGTTGACTTTGTTTGTCATGTTCAACTCTTGAGTCTTTTCCATCTTCTCTACAGACTTGTAAAGATCTTCCAATAAAAAATGTTGTTCTTGGTCTACGGGGACTTGTTCGGATTTTTTTAATAAATCATTTTCAAACAACTCACGTGATGTCTCTAACGATACTAACCTTGCCGTAAGCTCCGTGTATGCGAACACGCCAGCTGCGACGAGTAAAATTAGAGAGGCAACCGTTTTCATCGGCATCTGCACAGCAGCGGATTCAGATATATTTAAGGGTTTATTACTCATCTTTTTTATCATACATCTCGTAAAACATGTTGTCACTATCCTCGGTTACATAGTTCGTATCTTCCGCATCCCAGTAAGTATTTTGGACTTTATAGTCAGGCCAACTGTTATCAGTAGTATAGCTATTAATGTGCCACAAAAGACGATTATTAGGCTGAGCTGCATAATTGCCGTTATCAAGCTCCAATATATGCGCACACTTATGTTCTTGAGGAATTTCAGAGTGTTCTGTATCCAATATATTAACATCTGGATGTGCCCAATCAATCGTAAATAAATATTTACCATGATAAAATTTTTTGTCTAAGCCGAGATACTTTCCCTTTACACCATCCAGCCAATCAAAACAAGTAACACTAGGCCAATAACTAAAACTGTTCCACAATTCCAATTCATGTACTTGCATATTCGGCACATTGGATCTATCAAAAGATTTTTGATAAAACGCTGATATAGGGAGACGCCAGTAACACGCACCGTTTGGTAACATGATATTAAACAAGAGCGCACGCCCTGATATTGATGTGAGACCGAAGATAACACAGTCTTCACTTTCTCCGTGATGTTTTTTAAGGTCATAAAGATACTCCTTTCTAATTTTGCAGTATATTGGTGGTAGATTTGCGTTCAGATAAGACATGTTTGTATTTCTCTCTCCAATAATTTTTTCTTTCTAATATTCTAATTTTATATTCTAATTTATCAATACCTAAAAGTTTTTTTAATATATTTAACATTTCCATCTTCTTCTTGCAGCACATATTCTCTTATCTGGAGTTTTACTACAATTTATATTGTGCATTTTCATCTGCCCTCTTGATCTTCTACAATATGATGCTCTTCTCTTAGAAGCTTTAGATCCTTTTTTAACTTTACCTGTTACTGCTGTCTTAAGTTTAGAACCAGGATTCATTCGTCTATACGCACGAACCCCTGCCGCAGTCATACCTGCGCCTGATTTTGTAGATCTAAAGTTTCTTTTATTTTTTGCAGGCATTCCACCTTTAGCGAAACCATCGATCTCTATACCTAAGTCAGCATAGTAATCCATCTTTAACCTATACCGTTAATCCAGGTCCTGAATACTTATCTGTTAGTAAAGTATAAGCAGCCACTTTAGTTTTTGTCTTACAAAAAAGTCCTTTTGGAAAAAGAATTCCATCTTCGGGGAAATTAAAATTAATAACATCTCCAGATGGTACATCAGCTTGAAACAAAGTTGTTCCACTGTCTGATGTAGTTGTAAGTTCTAAAGTTCCAGCTCCTGTTCCGTCAGATGCAACAATAATTCCTCTTAATCTTATTGGTTGAGCTATAATTGCAGTTCCGCTTGGTGCGGCGACAGATCTTGTTGCTTGTATATCACTTTTAAAACTCATGTGTTCTCCTAGTTCGTGGCTCCCGAAGGAGCCACTAATTTAATATTACGCAAATTGTTTGTAATTTATAATAAATGCAAAATTACCAACAGCAGATGCGGTTGTAGTTGTAGTGATCTGACAGAAAATACTTCTCGCATCACCACTTACATTTGCTCTTGGAGATGCAGCTGGAGAAGCATCGCTTCCAGTCGTATCTAAAAGAGTTAAAGGATAGTGAGCACCTGCAGGTACAGTTGTTCCAGCATCAAGAATTTGATCAGTGATAGCAGCAACTAATTGTGCTCCACCTGTAGCTGTTCCAACTTTAAAACCAATGTCACCTGAAGCAACAGTTGGTGCAGATGTACAAACTATTTGAATAGAAGTTATTACTGAGTTGTTTGGTTGTGAAAATGTAACTTCATTTGTTCCAGCAGTTGCTGCACAAGGGACGTTAGTAATTCCTTGACCAATCATAAGAGTTCCTACATAGTTTCCAGATGAATCTATTTGGAAGTTATTTGTAAAAGCTCCAGTTGTTGAGTTTTTCGTTGCTCCAATAAAACCGTTCTCCGATCGTACCGGTCCCGAAAAAGTTGTATTTGCCATAATTTTCTCCTTTGTATAGCTTTGATTATGTCGTCTCTATACCGTCTGCCTAGTCAGTCGACATAATAGTTTCTCTAGGTTCCTTTGATTATATATAAAAAAAGGGGCAGAGTAAACTCCGCCCCTTTTAGATTTGTCTCTTATCTACGATTACGCAGCACCTGGAGATCCGAAGATTCCTCTAGGGTCAGAGAAGCCGAAGCTGTATCTTTCTCTAGCTTTGAATCTAACGTTTCCAGTGTCGAAATCACCTTCAATCGCTGTTTTAATTG
>Ga0098036_1000320_pt1 | contig 21982 bp, 34 predicted proteins | sample 4_EtaG_FD_77064 | JGI IMG/M metagenome (GOLD analysis project Ga0098036, IMG submission 77064) | Marine viral communities from the Subarctic Pacific Ocean - 4_ETSP_OMZ_AT15127 metaG | ecosystem: Environmental > Aquatic > Marine > Oceanic | place: Pacific Ocean | collected 2015-01-07 | reverse complement strand
TATTGAAAGTGCAATTATGGGTTTTGTAGATGACCCTGCAGATACAGAATACCAAAAGGGATATTTATCAGGATTAAAGTATTTTAAAAACAAGGGGAATAAATATGATTAAAGTATTATTAGATTCTATAGTATTAGTATGTATTGTGTGTATACTATGGATATGTATAGCATACAAAGAACCTATATTCTTTACACTAGCAATCTTTGGGGGTTTCTATATGGGATATGAACTACTAAAAGATTTAAGGAATACGTCACGATAATGTGATGTGTAAGCAGTGTGACTTGACAACAGAGGAGTTATATGCTCTAATAGAGTCACATTAAAACAAACGACATTAACCAACAGGAGATTCAATATGTCAAATTTTCAAATCAAAGCACAATCTAACTTTGTGTACACAGATGCTATTCAAACTAAATTTGTTACTTACATTACTGTTAAAGGGCAAGTAGCTAAGAATGGTGGTAAAAATGCTTTAAAAGTATCAAGAGCAAAAAAAGGTGGTGCTGTTAGTTCCATCAATGGTGAATTTTATAAAGGTGGGTGGTATATGCCTAAAGAAAATGTACGTGAGTTAGACCTACACAAGGTGGCACACACAGTATTATAAATTACCACAATCGGGTTAGAAATTCTAACTCAAAAATTTAAATGGGTGGCACGATTCTTTATGTGCTACCCTCTAACTATGGAGAATAATAATATGTCAGATATAGACAATAGCGACTATACTATACTACACGTAGAAACAAGAGTTGATGAACTTATGCAAGAGGGTACAAACTCACCCTTACGAGGTTGGTCAGCATCTAAAATAAGAGAAGTCATAGCATCAGAGTTTGATGATGGAGCTAGTGACTATGCGTGGGTTTATATTAAAAACTTATATGGACATGGAGATAAGTAACATGAATGAAGATGAAGTAGAATTATTAGAAGATGAGTTTGATGAAGGAACTCAAGAATCAATTGACAAATTTATTAGTAACATAAACTTGGAGGAAGACAATGACTAAATTTACAAAAGCCGTGGTACACCATGCAGAAGATATGTTTGCATGGAGAGACCCTAACGCAGATAATCAGATGCATTGGGTAGCAGATGTTAAGATTATGTTTCAGACTGAGTTTGTTAATGATGTATTAGAAAATGTCTATCAACGAACTAACAATATTAATGGCAGATGGATTGATAATGATGGAGTTATTTGCTATAAAAAACCATTAGAAGGTGAAGGGCATAGGTCTACATCTGTAGGTGATACAATTGCACTACACACAGAAGATGGGCAATACTTATACTACAAGGTAGCACCTTTTGGATTTGATAAAATATAAATAAACTTATACAAGGAGTAATTGTTATGACACACATAATATATGATGGCAATTCTTTACTAGATGGCAAACCAATTGTGGTGATTGCTATACCCAAATCTAGTAATGACAAAACAGGTAATATGGTGCAGACGTTTATTATCTGCAAAGATACTGACCCTATTACGGCAAGTAGACGAGGAGAAGATTATTCTATCTGTGGCAACTGTGTACACAGAGGTATACCCAATCACAAAAAGAATAGTGGTGGTGCAGATAAACGTAGTTGCTATGTTATGTTACTAGGTGTGTTGTCTGTATACAAGGCATACAAGAAAGGTAATTACACACTAGCACAAGGGCATGATGACATAGCACAGCTAGGTGTAGACAGAGAAGTACGGCTAGGTACTTATGGAGATACAAGTGCTGTTCCGAGTTATGTATGGGATAGCCTACTGTCTAAGTCGAGTGGTAGGACAGGCTATACACATCAGCACAACGTAGAAGGTGCAGATGTTAGACCTGACTTGTGTATGATTAGTGCAGATACCAAAGAACAAGCCGAGTATCATTGGTCATTAGGTCATAGAACATTTAGAGTAGGTAAGTCTATACGTGATATGGTTAAAGGTAAAGAGATACTATGTCCTGCATCAGAAGAAGCAGGTAGACGTACTAACTGTAAAAAGTGTCAGCTATGTAGTGGTAACACTATTAGTGCCAAGAATATATTTATACCTGCTCATGGCACAGGTAAAAATAATTATCAAACAGGTTAGAATTTCTAACCCAAATTAACTGTTACTAGTATAGGAGAAGTAGTTATATGGCTTTATATAGATTAGAAGGAAAATTCCTAGATGCCTTTAAAGAAAAATGTATCAAAGCAGAAAAGAGATTTGATAAGGGTAAGGGTGTATACATATGCCCTGTGTGTGATGGCACATCCTCATGGTGTGATGATGATTATCAATCTGTAGAATGTGAAGAGTTACAACGTGAACTGTTAGGAGATAAATACTATGAATAATATGAATGTATTAAGTTTATTTGATGGAATGTCATGTGGTCAGATAGCACTTAACAGAGCAGGTGTGAAGTATAACAATTACTTTGCATCTGAGATAGATAAGTATGCTATCAAGGTAGCGAAGGCTAATTACCCAAACACTATACACGTAGGAGATGTGACAAAGATGGGTACACCATCATCAGATAACATTGACCTACTTATGGGTGGCAGTCCATGTCAAGGCTTCAGCTTTGCAGGTAAGCAGTTGAACTTCAATGACCCTCGTAGTAAACTGTTCTTTGAGTTCATACGTATGCGAGATACACTACAACCTAAGTATGTACTGTTAGAGAATGTACGTATGTCTAAGGCATCACAAGGTATTATATCTGCGTGGCTAGGCTTTCAACCACAAGCTATCAACTCGTCTACTGTGTCAGCACAGAATAGGTACAGACTGTATTGGTTTGGTAAACGTGCGTATCGTGAACCCACACCAAGTGGAGCATCCTATGGCTATGATGCTATACCTATTCCACCTATGGAAGACAAAGGTATAGTGTTGCAGGACATACTAGAAGAAGATGGCATTGCACATGATGCTATGACAAACAAAGAAGGTAAGTCACATTGCATTACAGCACGATATAATGGAGCAGTGTGGTGGAACAGTATACAACGTAGGCAGAGGACTATGGTACAAGTAGGTGAAGCTGACAATATCAAAGGCTTTGACAGTATCAAACGTATCTACTCACCCAATGGGAAAGCTCCCACACTTACCACAATGCAAGGTGGGCATAGAGAACCAAAGGTAGCGATAGGTAGGATTGTTAATCGTAGACTTGATGCTAATGGTGTACGTAAAGACCACCAACTTGAACTACCTTTATCTTCACAGTTAGAGATAAGCGATAGTGACAAGTCAAACTGTCTTACAACTGTGAACAAAGACAACGTGGTTGTTGAAGGTATGCAATGGAGAAAGCTAACACCAATAGAGTGTGAACGATTGCAGACTGTACCTGACAACTACACGAATCATGTGTCCAATAGCCAACGATATAAGATGTTAGGCAATGGTTGGACAGTTGATGTAATAGCACATATAATGAAAGGATTAAGAAATGATTAAGCCAATCAATCCTGTAGCTAAGGCTATGTTACAAGAAAGGAGAAGGAAACAAGTTGTTCCATCTAAAAAAATATACAATAGAAAAAAGGAGGGAAACTATGCAGACAAATTTCGAGAAGATAAAAGTAAAGAAGAAACCCAAAAATAAATGGGTTAAACAACAGTACGTTAAGGAACGTAAATCAAAAGAAAAATATAAACTATACACAATGAAAAAAACCTTAGGAGGGTTTAGACAATGCAAATAAAAAAACTAATCAAACTACTAGAAGTAATAGATAATAAAACAGACTATAATGTCAGCCCTATGCCATCAGATATGTATGAGTTAGGGTCATGTTTGTATGAACAAAGTAATGGTGAATTTAAGTATATAAACGATATGGATTTTGTTCATGTTATGAGAGCATTTAAAAAGATGCAAGACACTCTTGCTGAAGAGGTGCGTAGAGATACACAAGAGGGCAGAGCAGTATCACAAGACAATCAGATATTTGCCCTAGAAAAAAGAGTATCTGAACTGCTAGGAGAAGCACAGAGGTTAGAGAAGGATTCCATAGACTATGTTCGTAGAGATGTTTATGAAATGCTTTTTGATAAATGTGAACGATTAGAGAAAAGAATTAAATCTTTTTATGAGTCACAAATATCTCACACAATACCTACTGCTACATTCAATTACATTCCTAACAATGAGGAAGGGCAGAAGTTAGTAGATGGTATGAAACAGTATCTGAATAAAGAACGATACACTCTCAAGGACAGAGGGCAATGTATCAACAGAGAAAAGTATTCTCTTGATGAGGTTTCTACTGACAGAGGGATTGACAAAAAGGAATATGGTAAGTATATTAAAGTACACATTAGTGAAAAGAGGAGAAGTAAATGATAGCTGAAGCATTAGTATGCCTAGCCTTAAACGTCTATCACGAAGCTAAGAATCAAAGTTTTATAGGGCAAGTGGCAGTAGCACAAGTTGTGATGAATAGGGTGCGAGATGATCGATACCCCAACACAGTATGTGAAGTCGTTAAACAAGGACCTACCTATTCATGGAAGCCTGACTTTCCTGTACGAAACAGATGTCAATTCAGTTGGTACTGTGATGGCAAGAGTGATAAGGCTAAAGAAAAGGGAGCATGGGAAACTGCTGTAATGGTGGCTCATGGTGTGTACTATGGCAACTTAGATGACTTTGTTGAAGGTGCAACACACTACCATGCTCACTATGTCAGACCCTCATGGGCAAGTAGTAAGACATACATCACACGAATAGATGACCACATATTTTACAGATGGGATACTAGTTATGACTAATACATTTAAAATAGATAAAATAAATTCAGATGAAGAATGTCTTTTTATAGATATTCCTAATGCAGATAAAACTGTAGTAATAACAAGAGATGACAAGGGAATAGTTGTAGATGTCTTTCCCATGTCTAAAGTTGTAGACAAACCAATCACATCTACATGGTGTTTAGATACAGAGGGATATTAATTATGAGTAAAATTACAAGTAATATTAAAATAACAAAACAAATGGCAAGAGAAACATTTAATAAACTGTTTGAAAGAAGTTATGATTATGAAACAGAAAATTATCAAGAGTTTTTTAACCCACCTATACACCCTATGGATATAATGATAGAGGATTTAGAGGAAAGTAATTATAAAGATTTAAGAATACTAGATAAACATTTTAACCCTAACTGTTGGAAAGAGGATAAGCATTTTTATGAATAGATTTATTATAGAAGAGTCACCACAAAAGATTGCACAATCTCTGTGCGACCAACATGTAGTCAAGATGCCATTAGAAGAAGCACAGATGTTATGTACTGCCTTATGGCATCATGCACCACAGTATGCAGAGGAGAAGAACTTATATAAACCTGTGCATCAGAAACACCCCTGTACATTATGGGCAATGGAAAACTGTAGTAATTTTATGTTTGCTTACAGACTATATGTTCATATGCTTGAGGAGTATACGTTTAGGTACAATAAAATACATGGAGCAAGTAAACATAGGACTGCTATAGAGAATGGTTATCAATACCTACCCAAAGGTGGTAGTAAAACTAAAATGCCACAATGTTTTAGTGGGCATGATGAACTCAAGACAGATGAGTTTTATCCTATCAATGCCTATCGTGCATTTTATAATGTTGACAAAGCACGATTTGCAAGGTATAAGTATACAGATAGACCTACATGGTTCAAGGAGGTGTATTATGAATGATAATACTTTCACAGACTTTGATAAAGAACTTTACGGCTTAATCCAAAGTTATTTGAAAAGGAATTTTGAATTAAACGAGGATCAAGAAACATTTAATAAGTTTTGTAAGTTAAGAAATGAGTTTGTTGCTTTTATAGACAACACAAATAACAAAATAAACAATGAGGAAGGATTTTGGGAATGAAACATACGAGTAGTAATAACGATAAAGCCTTTCTTGTTGAGTGGATAAGAGAAAAGAATGCTCGTCAACTCAAGCAAAGAATAATAAGAGAACGTATAAAAAACCAACAACAACAACTAAAGGAGAAGAACAATGACAAAAATAAATAAAGCATTCAAAGTAGACTTAAACAACATGGACATACTTGTAACAGGTGAACAACGTCTAGAATTTCTAAGGCTACACAATAAATTAAGAGATATGGTGCAGTATATAGATGAGTGTAGGGATATAACAGTTAATCACTTAACCATATTAGATGAACTTTCACATTTATTACACAGTTCCTTGCGTTTTGTTCCTCAAAAGGATGAAGAGGGGGATAATGCAGCTTATTGGAAAGATTTTGTTTTAGAGTCTGATGAATTAGCATGGAAAAAAGCATATTAATGCTTGACAAATTTTATATTATATTATATAACACAGTATCAGTTAACCAACAGGAGAATTATTATGCCATATGATACAATACCAAATACAACAGAAGTACCAATTGATTTAAACTTTGAGGTAGAGTTTGAGCCTACTAAGGTACATGATAAAAAATATGTAATCAACAATATCACAGGAGAATACTTAGGTATTGTTGGTAGAGGGTTTAGATGTGCAAACCACAAAGATTTCTTTGAGGGTACACAGAATGTAATGAACGAAAACTTATCACAGGAAGCTATGTCAGACCCTAAAGTTACATGGAGAACTGCTAGAAACAATGCTTGGGCTATGATGGATATAACATTACCTAATGTAACAACTACTATCCTAACAGACAAACATGAAACAAAGATAGGTCAACGTCTTATTGCCTTACATGGTATAGATGGTTCATGTTCTAATCAAGTATTCTTTGGTGCTATAGATTTCTTCTGTACTAATGGAATGATTAGAGGAGATTATGATACAGTAAGACGTAAGAATACATCTAACTTCTGTATGGATAGGTTTATACAAGAGCTTAATAAAAGTAGTGCTGATTTCTATGAACAAGCTGAACAGTTACAAAAATGGGCTAGAACACCTATTGAGCAAACCTTAAATATGAAACAGTTACTAGAAGCTATCATAAAATCCGATAGGAAAGCAGAGAAAATGTTTCCTCTTGTACAACAAGAGATTAGTAAGCGAGGTAAAAATGTATTTTCTTTATATAGTGCTTTTACTAACTATGCATCTTATGCAGATGAACGTAATGGGTTTAACTTACGTAATACAGGTAAAGATACAGCTTCTCAATCTATGTGGGCTAGAGAGCAGGAAGTTTCTAAATGGGTGTCTTCACCACAATTTAAACAATTAGTTGCAGCATAATTATGGCAACTATTACTCTTAAAAATTTAGTGAAAGAGTATTATTTATCCTTTGAGTTCAAGGGTTTACGTGATGAAACTAAACAACAATATCAATACTTTCTTAACGTACTCTTGAACACAAGGTTGCCTGATTTAGATAAAAGATTAGGTGATATACCTATAGATAATTTAACAACTCTGATAGCTAAAAATGGTTATAATGATTGGTGTGATCGTGGAATACATCTCGCTAATCATGTCATGTCTGTTTCTAGAATAGTATTTAATTATGCTATAGGAATGGAAAAAATAAACAAAAATCCTTTTGTGTCTGTAAAGAAAAGAATACCACAAAGGCGAAAAACAATATGGACAAAGGAGAATGTAACAGACTTCTTAGATGCAGCTTACTCTAATTTTAAAACACGTAGTATAGGTCTTATAGCACACATGGCTTATGATTGGTGTCAAAGATTAGGTGATATGCGTTTATTAAAATGGTCTAACTTAGATTTAGAAGAACAGAGGATGCACGTAGAACAATCTAAACGTAGGGCAGAAGTATTTTTACCTATAGGTGACAGTCTAGGTGAAATGCTTGTACAACAGAAAGAAGATTTTGGGTTTCAAGAATATGTAGCACCTCATATAAAGCCAAAGAAGGGTGTCTATCAACCTTATTCTCTTTACAGGCTTCCTAAGGTGGCTAAAAGGGTTATGAGGGAAGCTAACCTACCTGATGACCTACGTTTATCCGACCTAAGACGTACAGGAACTGTTGAAATGGTAGATGCTGGTGTATCTATGGGTAATATTATGTCTGTCACAGGACATTCTAATCCACAGAGTGTGAAACCATACATGAAGAATACATATAAAAGTGCTAATTTAGCATTAAATCAAAGAAAACAGTTGACAGATGTTTAAATTCGTGATAAAAGAACATTGTCATTGCCCAAACATATATAATATATATTATAACATATATAATGAAAGACATATATAATGCTAGATTATTTATACAACTTAGATATACCTACAGGTGAAACACGTAGAATGGATTGTCCTAACTGTAATGGATATAAAACTTTTACTGTGACAAATAATATGGGTGCTTTACTGTGGAACTGTTATAAAGTTTCTTGTAGCATTAGTGGAAAGAAACGTGTACATTTATCCATTGATGATATTAAGCACACATTTAATGAAGGTTTATTGTATAATAAAACAGAAGCATTTATATTGCCTGAGTATGTTGTGGACAGAAAGAATACACCTGACGTTGTTAGGTGGTGTAATGAGTGGTCACTAGACCCTGTAGACTTAGACATACATTATGATGTGAAGGAGCATCGTGTTGTATTTCCTATCTATAATAATGACATCCTAGTTGATGCTATAGGTAGGTCACTCAAAAATAAATTACCTAAATGGAAGAAATATGGAAATTCAGGGTTGCCTTTTTCTTTCGGATGTGGTAAGGTGGCAGTAGTTGTTGAGGATTGTGTTAGTGCTGCAATTATAGGTAGTGATGTATATGTCGGGGTGGCTGTGTTGGGTACATCTCTTACCGAAATACATAAGAAGTATATATCACAATTCTCAACAGCCATCATAGCATTAGACCCCGATGCGTTACCTAAGACACTATCTTTTGCTAAAGAATTACGAGGGCACGTTAAAGATGTACGTGTTCTTAAATTAGAAGATGATATAAAATATAGAAAGAAACAGGATATAATAAATTTAAATAAACTAACCCCAAAGGAGAACCAACATGGAACTTTCATTAGTACGTAGTTTGATGGATAGGCAATTCTACGAAGACCATCGTGGAGCTAAATGCCCTGACAAACTATTTAGTAAAGACACTAGAAAAGTAAAACAAGCCATAGATAAGGCTATGGATAGGTATGAACGTACTGTTACACCTGATGAGATAGAAGCATTGTTTATGTCTGACAATCCATCTTTAACAACAGCACAGAAACAAGCCTATTCACATTTGTTTAAGCAGATAAAGAATGAAGCACCTTTAGGTAGTGACATAGCACAAGAGGTGTTATCTAAATTATTCCAACAAGTAGTTGGAGAAGATGTAGCTAATATAGGGTTTGATTTTGTAAATGGTACACAGACAAGCCTTGAACCTTTAAGGTTACTGTTAGAACAACACAATGATGATTTTACACCTGATTTAAATGTAGAGTGGGATGATATGGATATAGAAACATTACTTGCTAAGAATGCACTAGAAGCTAGGTGGCATTTTAATATCCCTGCACTAACTCGTCAGATTAGTGGAGTTAATGAAGGACATCTTATTGAGATAGGTGCTAGACCTAATACAGGTAAGACATCTTTTCATGCTAGTATGATTGCTGCTCCTGATGGATTAGCACATCAAGGTGCTGATTGTATTATCTTATGTAATGAAGAGGGTAGTCATAGAGTAGGAGCTAGATACTTAACTGCCGCAACAGGAATGACAATGCGTGAGATAAAAGATAATCCCTCTAAGGCTCGTGACTTATATCAACCTGTAAAAGAAAGAATAAAAATTAAAGATGCTACAGGTAGAGATATGTCTTGGGTAGAGTCTGTTTGTAAATCATACAAGCCTGATGTAGTTTTGTTAGACATGGGCGATAAGTTCGCACGTACAGGTGGTTTTGCTAGACCTGATGAAGCACTAAAAGCTAATGCTATATATGCTAGACAGATAGCAAAGCAACATAAGTGTGCTATGTTTTATATGTCACAGTTATCGGCTGATGCAGAAGGTAAAGTATTGCTTAATCAAAGTATGATGGAAGGTAGTCGTACAGGTAAGGCTGCTGAAGCTGACTTAATGATATTAATAGCTAAGAATCCACCTAAACAAGATGACGATGAAGGTGAAGATATCCAAAGACATTTAAATGTAGTCAAGAATAAATTGACAGGTTGGCATGGATTAGTACATTGTCAGTTAAATTATCAAATAGGTAGGTATGAAGCATGAGCCAACAAGAACTTTTTGAACCTGAAATTGAATTAATAAATCTAGATGGTGAAACTAAAACTTGTAGTAAGTGCAATATTAAGTTACCTTTAGATAAGTTTTCCAAATCTTCAGGTGCAAACTTTCTTAGACCTGAGTGTAGAAGTTGTAATAATGATATGACTAAAATACGAAACGAATTAAGAAAAGTACATGGTATGCCTGATAATACATACATATGTCCTATATGTAATAAGGGTGAAAGTGAAGTAGCAGGTAAAGGTGGATTAAGAAATGGTGCATGGGTTATAGACCATTGCCATGATACAGAAACATTTAGAGGTTGGTTGTGTCATAGTTGCAACAGGTCCTTAGGTGGATTTGCTGATAGCATTGACATTTTAAAAAAAGCCATTATATATTTAAAAAAGCATAAGGAGAAGTTAAATGAAACTAGTACTTGATGTAGAAAATACTGTTACTAAACGTAATGGCAAGATGCATCTTGACCCTTTTGAAAAAGACAATCAACTTATTATGATTGGTTGTATTACAGAAGATGGTAAAGAACATTTGTTTCATCACGAAACAGGCTTTGAAGGTGTGCAAGAAATACTTGACAGCACTACTGTTCTAATTGGTCATAACATATCTTATGATTTGATGTGGCTTTGGGAATGTGGTTTTAAGTATGATGGTGATGTCTTTGATACTATGTTAGTAGAATATATAATGCAACGTGGTCAGAAGAAACCTCTATCTCTTGAAGCCTGTGCTGAAAGATATAATCTTAACACGCAGAAAAAAGATACATTAAAAGAATACTTTAAGAAAGGTTTAGGTGTTGATGATGTTCCAAAAGAAGAGCTATCTGAATATCTATCAGCAGATATCAATGCAACAAAGGAGTTAGCAGATGAATTATACAGAAAACTTTCTATGGAAGAGCATAGTGGTTTGCTTAGTACTATTGAGCATACCAATCGTGTTTCCCTTACTCTTGCTCACGTTTATAGTCGTGGGTTTAATGTTGATCAAGTATCGCTTGATAAAGTTAAAAAAGAGTTTGAACAAGAAAAGACTGCTATCGAGAAGAGACTTTCTGTTCAAGTCAAAGAACTTATGGGAGACACACCTATAAATTTAAACAGTCCTGAACAGATGTCTTGGGTTATTTATAGTAGAAGACCTAAAGATAAGACAACGTGGTTGAATAACTTCACACCTTATATGAATAAGAAAGATTTATTTGAAGGTATAAGAGAAAATAGTGACATTGTTTACAAGACAATAGCAGTTAGATGTAATATATGTTATGGCTCTGGAGTAATAAGAAAAGTTAAAAAGGATGGAAAGCCTTATAAAAACCACCCAAAATGCCATGACTGTGTAGGTTCAGGGTTTGTGTTTAGACCCACAAAGATGTTAGCAGGTCTTAAATTTAATATTCCTACAGCTAAATGGGTTAGTGCTAATGGTTTTAGTGTTAATAAAAACATGTTAAGTGTTCTACAGCATATAGCTAAGAGGAATGATTCAGTTACTGCATATCAGTTTTTAACTGACCTACAAAGATTGTCAGCATTAGATACATATCTTTCATCTTTTGTAGAAGGTATAAACTCTTTTATAAAACCAGATGGTAAGCTACATGTAAGATTATTACAGCATAGAACATCGACAGGTAGATTTAGTGGTGCTGATCCTAATATGCAGAACATGCCTAGAGGTGGTACTTTTCCTGTAAAAAGAGTATTTGTGTCTAGGTGGAATAGAGGTAAGATATTAGAAGCCGATTTCGCACAACTAGAGTTTAGAACGGCAGCTTATCTTGCACAGGATAAAACAGCAATGGAGGAAATTAAAAATGGTTTTGACGTACATAGCTATACTGCAAAAGTTATATCGGAGAATGGTCAAAAGATTACTAGGCAGGTGGCGAAAGGGCATACCTTCGCACCCCTCTTTGGGGCAACAGGATTTGGGAGGACAACTGCTGAAGCAGCGTATTATGAACAGTTCACAAAAAAGTACAAAGGGATCGCACTTTGGCATTCCCGATTGGCTAAAGAAGCTCTAAGCACTTTTAAAATAAAGACACCTTCAGGAAGGGAGTTTTCTTTTCCTGAGGTAACTAGAAGAATGAATGGTGGTGTGACATATTTTACACAGATTAAAAATTATCCAGTACAATCATTTGCTACAGCCGATATAGTACCTTTAATACTTATGGATATAGATAGAAGGCTCGATAAGCTAGAGTCTTGTGTTGTTAATACAGTACATGATTCTATTGTAATTGATGTACACCCTGATGAAATAGACTCTGTTATGAAGATTATAAAAGATACTAATGCTGATATGACAGAGACTATAAATAAGCACTTCAAGATAGACTTAAATGTACCTTTATTACTAGAAGCAAAAATAGGTAATAATTGGCTTGACATGAAAGATATAGTGTGATATAACTTTAAATTCAACAGAAAGAAGGAGAAAATAATATGACAGAGTTAATAACAATAAGTACAGACAATTATGCTCAGATGGCAAAGGCTATGGGCATAGCAGGTGCAAATACCAGCACCATAAAAAAATCTAATAATCTTAATAGATTAAGAATATGGCATTCCCCGGTCATGGGTCAAGCTGAAGTAAATGGTAAGACTAAAAATGTCGAGGTTGTTGAAGGTGGTTCATACAGACTAGAAGTTTTAGATGAGGGCACTTCAACATATTACTATGCTAAAACGGCTGTTATAAGACCTTTTATGCAGAGGTATATGTACAGAAGATATTTAGCTAATCCTAATGCCAAAGCAGGAGAACCTAAGGGTAGTTTTCATAGAACTATTATGTCTGATAATCTTAATATTGACTTAAAGGATAATACAGGTAGATTTAACTGTGGTAAACCAACAGGTTTTATTGAAGATTTCAAAGCCTTACCTACTGACATGCAGGATTTAATTAGACAGATAAAAAGAGTACGTGTCGTATTTGGAACAATTAAATTAGATAAACCTGTGGATGAAAAAGGTAAAGAAGTAACTGTAGAAGAAGTTCCTTTCATCTGGGAAATAGATAATAAAGATGCTTATAAGACTATTGGGGATCAGTTTAATATTTTCTTAAAGAAAGAACGACTACCTCTAGAGCATAATATGTTATTGAAAGAAACTAAAGAGAATCCACTACCTAATGGGTCTAGTTTTTATACACCTATAGCACAAGTTAATTTATCTAAGATACTTGACATAAACCCTAAAGACCACAAGACATTTGGTGATTTTGTTGATTGGGTTAAAAACTATAATGATTACATCTATAAAGAGTGGGAAGAGAAATCTCATGCAAGACAGAGCAGTATGTCTGATGAAGATACAGATACTGTCGATCAATTTATAGATGTAGACTTAGATGATGGAGTTAAGTAATGACTCATCTAGCTGAACTGTCGTTACATCAGTACATGAATGATGCTGTAAAGGGTAAGTCAACTATGTCTGAAGAAGTTATAGAACAAGTAGGCAAAGATGTTATGGATGCTCTTAAACGTCAGTTTAATAGTGGTAAGAGTAGAGGAGACTTTACTTTACGTATGTCTAATATTGGTAAGCCAACGTGTCAGTTGTGGTTTGAAAAAAATAAACCTGAGTTAGCTGAACCTAAGCCTTCCAATTTTTTAATGAACATGATGCTAGGTGATATTGTTGAAGCTGTATTTAAAGGTTTACTAAAAGCTGCAGAAGTTCAATATAAAGATTCTGAAAAGGTTACACTTAAAACTAAGGAACAGGACATAAATGGTAGCTATGATCTTATTATAAATGGTGCAGTTGATGATGTTAAATCAGCTTCAGATTGGTCTTACCGAAATAAGTTTGAATCATTTGAGACATTAAGTAGTGGTGATGCTTTTGGGTACGTAGCACAATTAGCTGGTTATGCTAAAGCAACAAATACCAAAGCAGGTGGTTGGTGGGCAGTAAATAAAACCAATGGTAAATTTAAATATGTATCTGCTGAAAACTTAGATATGAAAAAAGAATTGTCTAAGATTGACAAAACTATTGAAACTGTCAACAAAAATAAGTTTAAAAGATGCTTTGAGCCTGTGGAAGAGTTTTTTAGAGGAAAGCCTACAGGCAATAAAGTTCTTAGTAAGAATTGCACTTTTTGTGATTTTAGAAAGGCTTGTTGGGAAGACTTAGTAGAACTCCCTGCTGTTAAATCTAAAGCACAATTTCCTAAGATGGTATCATACGTAGAATTAAATGAGAAGTAGATGGCAGCTTTTAGTGCAACCCAAGTAGCACGTAGAAATGGGTATAGGAGTGGTTTAGAAGATAAAGTTGCCACTTTCTTAAAAGTAAACAACATAAAGTTTCTTTATGAAAAGATAAAAATAGAGTGGGAAGACTTAGCATATCGCACCTATACCCCTGATTTTGTGTTAGATAATGGTATAATAATAGAAACAAAAGGTTTTTTTACAGCTTTAGATAGACGTAAACATCTTTGTATAAAGAAACAGCATCCTAAATTAGATATAAGATTTGTTTTTACTAACAGTAAATCTAAATTAAGAAAGGGAGCAAAATCTTGTTATGCCGATTGGTGTAATAAATATGATTTTATGTATTATAATAGAATCATACCTGAAGATTGGTTAAAAGAAAAAGGAAAAAACAAACACCCTAAGTTTATTAAATTCTTAGGTACAAAGTTAAGGAGATAACTATGATAGACTTTTCAAATAAAAATCCAGCATCTTGTTTTATAGAACTTGCACCTGATCTTTATGAAGATGGCTCTTGGACAGGTGCATTAAGAATAACAATATTAACATCTAAAGATAATCCTATGCCTGAAGCAAGTAAAGAGAGTTTATTACATTTAGCACAACTTGTATCAAGTACAGTCGCTTTGATGGAAAAGGATGAAGACCTAGCTAATAGATTAGAAGACTTTATATCTGAGCCTGAAGATAATAGTTTAGAGGTTGTTTCTAAAAAAGGTAATATTATTAATTTAGATTTTAAAACTAAAACAAGAGGAGAAGCATAGTGAGTTATATAAAAGCTGTAGAAAAACATAATAAAAAAAAGAAAAATAAAACAGGGCAACAAACCCACGATGAATTTTTAAGTGAGCAAATGAAAAAAGGAGCAGAGGAAGTTATGACAGATGGTTTATTTACAAAGTTTGTAGGTGAAAAAGATTTCTTTTCTGATGATATGAAACAAAAAGATATGGTTAATCACCCTGAACATTACAATCAATATGAAATAGAGTGCATTGATGCTATAAAAGCAGCAACAGGAGATGGTTTTGAACCTTATCTACAAGGTAATATATTAAAGTATTTATGGAGATATAATTATAAAAATGGTATAGAGGACTTGAAAAAAGCACAATGGTACTTATCTAAATTAATAGAGGTTAAGAATGACAATAAGACTTAAAATGCTACTAACTCTAGACATAGATACCGAGGAGTATGTTGTACCTGCTGATGGTAAAGTAGATGAAGAGATTGCAGATTACATACAAGAGACTTTTCACGACTTAGAGGGTGCAAAAATAAAACATTTTAGAATAACGAGTGAGGAGATACATCAATGAATAATGTGAAATTACCAACAGATTATCAATCTTTTATAGCATTATCTAGATATGCTAGGTGGATGGATTATGAGAATAGAAGAGAAGAGTGGTCAGAAACAGTCGAAAGATATTTAGATTTTATGACTGTGCAGGTATCTAAAAATTATAATTATAAAATTACAGATACTTTATGGAAAGATATATACAATGCTATTGCTAATCTAGATGTCATGCCTAGTATGAGAGCATTAATGACTTCAGGTAATGCCTTAGACAGATGCCATGTAGCAGGTTATAACTGCTCATATCTACCTGTCGATAGTCCACGTTCCTTTGATGAAACTATGTACATCCTTATGTGTGGCACAGGTGTAGGCTTCTCAGTAGAACGTGAGAACGTAGACAAGATGCCTATAGTCAATGAACACTTTGAAGAAAGTGAAACTATAATTAAAGTAGGGGATTCTAGGCAAGGTTGGGCTAAAGCACTGCGTGAGTTAATCGCTATGCTTTATGCAGGACAAATACCTAAATGGGATGTATCTGAAGTCAGACCTGCAGGTGCTAGACTTAAAACATTTGGTGGCAGAGCATCAGGACCTGCACCCTTAATTGAACTTTTTGAGTTCTGTATTGACGTATTTAAAAGTGCTTCAGGTAGAAGACTCTACCCTGTTGAATGCCATGATATAATGTGTAAGATAGGTGAAGTAGTTGTGGTAGGTGGTGTTAGACGTTCTGCCCTTATTAGCCTTTCAAACTTAGGTGATGACCAAATGAGACACGCTAAATCAGGTCAGTGGTGGGAAACGGAAGGACAACGTGCTTTGGCTAATAACAGTGTAGCATACAAAGGTAAAGTACAAATGGAAACATTTATGCGTGAATGGTTGTCTCTTGTAGAAAGTAAATCAGGTGAACGTGGTATTTTTAATCGTAAGTCTGCTGTAGAACAAGCAGGTAAAAATGGCAGGAGAGATACAGACTATGCTTTTGGTTGCAATCCTTGCAGTGAGATTATTCTCAGACCTTATCAGTTTTGTAATTTATCTGAAGTTGTAGTACGAGAGCATGACACTAAAGATATGCTACTTAAAAAAGTAGAGATAGCTACTATCCTAGGTACATTTCAATCTACACTTACAGACTTTAAATATCTACGTAAGGTATGGAAAGATAATACTGAAGAAGAAAGATTATTAGGTGTGTCTTTAACAGGCATTATGGATAATAAACTACTTAATTTTAAAAGTGAGTCATTGCCTAGTTTACTAACAACATTAAAGGAGAAAGCAATTGAAACTAACAGACTATTTGCAGAACAGCTTAATATACCACAGTCTACTGCGATTACATGTGTTAAGCCTAGTGGAACTGTTTCTCAACTCGTTGATAGTGCGAGTGGTATACATGCTCGACATAGCGAGTATTATATTCGTACTGTACGTGGTGATAACAAAGACCCTCTTACACAGTTTATGATTGATAGAGCTATACCGAATGAACCTGACATTATGAAACCTGAAAGCACTACAGTATTTAGCTTTCCTATGAAGTCACCTTCTAATGCTATAACGAGAAATGACATGTCGGCTTTACAACAATTAGAGTTATGGACTATCTATCAAACATATTGGTGTGAACATAAACCTTCTGTAACCATCACAGTTCGTGAAGATGAGTGGATGGAAGTAGGAGCATGGGTGTATAAACACTTTGATGAAGTATCAGGAATTAGCTTCCTGCCACATAGTGACCACACTTATGCCCAAGCACCCTATCAAGAAATTAATGAAAAAGAGTATAAAAAACTTGACAAACTAATGCCTGATGTGATAGACTGGTCTTTACTACAAAATTATGAAAAAGAAGACGGTACGACAGGCTCAAAAGAGTTAGCTTGTGTTGCTGGAGTTTGCGAGGTCGTAGATATACAGGCTTCATAATCAGGTATAATCATACACAAGAGTATGGTTTTACCCATCTGAGGGTCTTTATATGAAGACATTTTTTTAAAAAAGGAGAATTTTATGAGAGAATTACTAATTGGAGCAGCTAGAAGCTATTATGTGGGTATGATTAATAAACATATAGCTAATGTAGAAGTATTGTTAACAAATCCTACAGGAATAGGGGAAGCTGAACATCAAGATATACAAGCTGTCATTGAAGTTGAAGTGGGAAGGATTGCCGACTACCATGATAAACTAGATATGCTTGTTAAATATTTTACTAAACCAAAACAAACAGAAGAAGAACAACCTCAACCATCGGAGATAAAAGATGAGAAAACTAAGAAGTAGAAAAGAAAGAGGTCTAGGTAAATATGATGCTCCCCTACATATACAATATACTAGGGGAGTAACCGACTTTAAAAGAAATAGACCAACACCATTTAATATTAATACTATGGTTTATAGAGAGTGGTTACGTGGGTGGAATGATGCTTATGCATTACAGTTAAAGAAAGTTAAACAACATGAAGCTAGAAGAAGAGGTTAAGAAATATATGGAAAATAAAAAGAAAAGTATGATAACTGCTAATATGTATCAATCAGAAGCTAAGAAGACTGCTATCTTTCCTGCTAACAAAGCCCTAGAGTATTTATCTCTAGGGTTAGTAGGTGAAGCAGGAGAAGTTGCTAACAAAGTTAAAAAGATTATACGTGATAAAAAGATTGATGTGGATGTAGCTAGTGAGATAGGGGATGTACTATGGTACTGTGCTATGTTGGCTGATTACTTTGATGTTGATTTAGGAAAGATAATGGAAGATAATATTAATAAGTTACACTCTAGAAAGAGTAGAGGTGTCTTAGGTGGTAGTGGTGATAATCGTTAGTTATTTTGGTCTTCTAGCTCCAAACATATCTTTAAGTTTTAGTTTTACTAAATCTTCATCTTCTTGACCAAAGTAATCTGTATACAAAAACATGCCATATTCATAGTTGCCTTTAAGTTTACCGGGTAATACTTCTTCATATATAGAAACACCTCCAGAAACTTCTTTGTAGGCTTCGGCAACTATGTTTATTTTTGACTTAGGTAATGAGAAAAATATATTTTTAAATTTTTGATGATGTTCTTCTAGAGTTTCATTGCCAACTAGAGCCATTATCTTACCTCTAGATGCAGTTCTTTTTTGATTTATTAAAGACTTTAAAAAAAATCTTTTAACTAAATCACTTTTTAAATTTTTATAATCGTCACTTAAAATAAACCCTGTTATTTGATCATCCATATAAGTGCCCATTTTTAATCTAGCTAGATTTGTTGCAGGTCTATCTCCTTTAATTGTTTGAGGTGAAACTTCAAACCAATCAAATCTTAATCTATCTAACTCATTTTCTGCTACAGTTTTTTCTTCTTCTATTGTGATACCTGTAGTCATTTTTAAAAATGGATTTACGTTAGTTAAAGGTTTTTTCTTATAGGGTGTATATACAGGTACGTCTTCCTTGTCTAAAAGAATATTACCCTCGTTAGCATCATATCTATTTGGAAATGATCTTACAGCTTGTTTTAACATATATTCAAAAAAATCAACAGATGTACTGTCTGATATTATTCTGTATTCAGGATCAAGAAATGTACCTGCTATATCTTTAAGTTGACCCATTCCAACTGTTGCAGAATTAAAAGCATCTCCTAAAACTCTTGCAAGAGATTCATAAACAAATTCTTTACCTAAACCTTGTTCAGCACCATTAACTATAATATCGACAGTAGCATCAACTATATGCAAACCTGTACCTGCACGACCCTGACCACCTGCTATTGCTTGTAATATTTCTCTTGTTGGTACAGGTATATCTACAGCTACTTTATCATTATCGTGTAATTGAGGTATGGGTACTCCAAGTACTGGAATCTTTTTTCTTTTTCTATTAGGTCCAGTCATTCTATATATTATATCTGCAACCATAGCATAACCCATATAAGGTCCTAATAATGCTTGTAGATTATATTGCCCTTCACCAAATGGATTATTAATTGTGTAAGGACCTGTATCTTCATCTCCAAAATGTGCCCTAATAGCAAAAAAAGTAGCTAGTGTTGCAAGTCCTGTTGTTTCTTTTGCAAAAGATTCAGCATCTAATTTTAATCTAAGTTCTGGTGCTATCTCTATTCCTCTAACACCTTTTTTACCACCTTTTTTATTAAGTATACCACCTAAATTTATATGAGCAAGTATTGGCATATGTTCATATTGAAATATAAGTTGATTAACTAAATATCGTGGAAAAGGTGCAGCAAAAGATAAAGGTATAAATCTTTCAAATCCTTTGATAAAAGCATCAAACAGAATATTTGTAGCACCTTCTTTATCTCTAAAGTTACCTGTCTGATAAGTAAACTCAAGTGCTTTTTCCATAGACTCTGCTATTACTTTATCAGGTAAACTACTAAACTTTCCTGTTGAACTAGCTGCGTTGATAGGGTCTAAATAAGCATCTTCAAAAAATCCTCTTAAACCACCTCTTTGTCCTGATGTATATAACCACTTATCTACCTCTCTTGAAAAAATAGCACGTTTAAACATATTATCACTTAAAGTATTTAAGTAATTCATTTTTCTTGCAAGTCTAACAATTCCTGCTTCTTGTCCTGTTATACTACCTATATCTCCTAACTCTTTAAATAGTTTTTTACCTAAATCTGACTTAGAAAATCTTTCATCTCTTAGTAATAGTTCTAGTGCTTCTGTTTCCCAACTTCTAGTTCCTAGCCATAAATCTTTTCCTAAAGCTGAGTGCCAACCATTTCTCATCATTCCAAGACCTAAACGAACATTTAAATTTCCTGCTTCTTTTATTTCTTCATCAGTCAATCCTTTTATTGCTTTTTTTAAACTACCACCTTGCACTTTACCTTTTAGAGTAGTTAATAACCCTTCACCAAAAGTATCAAGAGCGTATGTATAATTACGCATATAACCACTAGAGGTGTTACGCATTGTAGTAGCAGTTTGTATTGTCATCATTCCAATACGTGCTTTATTTGCAGCACCTAAACCAAACCAGTTTTTCCACAAAGTAAATAATTTAGCACCTCTACTTTCTGAACCTGATTCTTTTATAGCTTTTGTAGCAGGTGTAACAATATCAACTAAATTTAATAGTCTTTGATCTATTTCTGTTAATTCAGACAATAATAAATTTTGTTTAGCTTTCTTTTCTGCTTTAGATAATTGGGCAGCTGTTTGTAGAGTTTTACCTGCTAAACTATAATCTTCAACTAAAAGTCCAGAAAATTGTTGTAAACTTAAACCGTGTTCATCTAATATTTTTATAAATCTAACATCACTAATAACTCCTGATGTTAATCCTCTAGCTATTCTAGATGCTATTCTTTCTTTTTTTAATGTTTTAGTAAGACCATCTTTTGATAATACAGCTACGTCTTGAGCAGGTATTAAATGTAATACTTTCGCTGCAGCAGTAGCAATGTTTTCATGTAACTTTCTATCTAAAGATAAATCATAACCTACTTGACCAAAATCAACATCCCCTGAAATACCTACTCTTTCTTTAAGTTTTTGACCTGCCTTTTTAAGTTTAGGTACAGACTCTTCTAACGATGCTTTTAAATCACTATATATTGTTTTTGCATTATCTGCTATGGATTCTCCTTTACCTTTTAATATTACTTCTTCACCTTTACTATTAACTTTAATTAAATCACCTTTTGTAGAATCTGTAAATGCTTTTTTTGCTAGTTTTTTATTTACTCTTTTAATACCTCTTGTTTCTTTTGCTATTGCAACCATTCTAATTTGTTCAGCTACATTAGCACTTAGTGTTCTACTACTACCTGTAATACCACCTAACACACCACCTGTTACTGTAGCTAAACCTGTTGCTAAAGATACATCAAATAAATTTATATTTTCTTTTAGACCTAACTGCTCTGCTCTTAGTCTTTCCTGTTGATAAACAGTTACTCCTGCACCTACACCTTCAACAAGACCTGCACCTATAGCTGTTTTATAACCACCGTGTATAAAACCATCTTTATAATTCATTGCCTGTTGACCTATAGTTTTTAAAGGGCTTTTTATTGCTTCTTTATAACCTATACCTCTAATGGCTTGTTCTCCTGCTTCTTTAGCAATATTTTTTTGAGTTAGAGCAACACCTTGTTTTTCTAATGCTTTT
>Ga0098036_1000311_pt1 | contig 22336 bp, 24 predicted proteins | sample 4_EtaG_FD_77064 | JGI IMG/M metagenome (GOLD analysis project Ga0098036, IMG submission 77064) | Marine viral communities from the Subarctic Pacific Ocean - 4_ETSP_OMZ_AT15127 metaG | ecosystem: Environmental > Aquatic > Marine > Oceanic | place: Pacific Ocean | collected 2015-01-07 | reverse complement strand
CGCAGGTCGAGCTGTAACTTTCTCAGGCGTATCGGCTTACACAATAATTGGTACAAACTCTGGAACAATTAATGGAGCATACACTTAATGTCAGCGTCAGAGCGATATGATATATGTAAAGAATGTGATTGGTTTAGATCAAGCATCTCACAATGTAAAAAGTGTATGTGCATAATGAAATTAAAAGTTCATTTAAAATCGGCACGTTGTCCTGTGGGTAATTGGTAGGAGGAACGATATGGATATTACAATTAAAAAAGAAGGTGATAAAGTATATCTTAAACATCCGACAACGAATGCAATTTCTTTGTTAGTAGATCGGGGTGTTGATACTCCGAACAACACACATAAGGGAATAGGGCGATGGATTTTTGTTGACGATGGCAATAAGGTGAAAGCTTATTGCCTGTTGGATGACGAAGGTTATTCCATTTATTTAGCCAAAGTTTATACATCATGGAACTCAGAAGGTTTTGATTGGTCGGACGATAACTTGAACAGTTTAGTACCAGAAAACCCTGCATATCCCTATGTCTTATGATGTGTAAAAAGGAACGATAAAGATGGATTACACAATAAAAGAATTGACAGACGGCAATGCAGTCGTAACCTTTGCTGACGATTCTTGGGCTAATGTTCCAGTAAAAACAAGTGACACGAAGGAAACTTTTGAAGAAAGGGTTCAAGGGTATGCTCCAAAAGCTGCTGTATCAAACCCTTCATGGATAGCGGCTGGTCAAACTGGATCAGTAGATCAAATATCTTTTAGTGACGGAGTGGAAGAGGACACTAATCCAGCTTGGCTAAGAGCTAGAATAGAGGCTTATGGATCATTAACAAGTCAAATTGAGTATATCACTGAAAAGGGCTTGGCGGCTTGGCAGGAGGAAGTAGCAAAAATTAAAGCTAAACACCCTAGTTCATAAAAGTAAGTGTAGGTTTTGATAAGGGGTTAACTTTGTTGTAAAAAATGTTATCATCCTACGAGGATAATTTGACGGAGATAATCAATGCCCTTAACAAAACTACAATATAAACCAGGCATCAACAGAGATGTTACTTCGTTTTCCAATGAAGGTGGTTGGGTCGATTGTGATAAAATTCGTTTTAGACTAGGTCTTCCTGAGAAAATAGGTGGCTGGGAAAAGTATACATCAAACACTTATGTTGGTTCTGCTAGAAGTTTGTTTGCATGGACGGCACTAGACGGCAACCAATATATTGGAGTAGGGACGAATAAAAAGTTTTATATTCTAAGGGGAACAGATTTCAATGATATTACTCCTATTAGAAAAACCACTAGCGGATCAGCTACTTTTTCTGTTGGTGACGGCTTTACTACAGCAACTGTAACGGACAGTTCGCATGGTGCTAATGCAGGGGATTTTGTTACGTTTAGTAGCGCGGCCTCTCTAGGGGGAAATGTTACAGCCGCAATTCTTAATCAAGAGTTTGAAATACAAACTGTTCCAACTACCAACACTTATACTATAAATATATCAGCTACGGGAAACTCCAGTGACTCTGGTAATGGCGGTGGTAGTACGGTTGCTAAATACCAAATTGATTGTGGAATAGACACACAAGTTGGTGGAACAGGTTGGGGATCAGGAACTTGGAGTAGAGGCACATGGGGATCTAGCTTTGGTGCAGGGGTTGAAGGACAACTGTCCTTATGGAATCAAGACAACTTTGGAGAAGACCTTCTACTTAATTTAAAAGATGGAGCTATCTACTATTGGGATGAAAGTGGAGGACTTGCTGCTCGAGCCGTGGATATTAGTTCTCTTACTGGTAGCGATATACCCACTGTCGCAAAACAAGTAATGGTTTCGGATAACTCTCGGCATGTGATTGCGTTTGGAACAAATACAATTGGTACTTCGACACAGGATCCGTTGCTTATACGTTTCTCTAGTTCGGAGTCCTTAACCGATTGGACTCCTCTAGCTACGAACTCAGCGGGTGATTTACGGATTGGTACGGGTTCTACTTTTGTTACAGCCCTTGAAACAAAACGTGAGATCGTAGTTTTTACTGATAGTACTTTACATTCCATGCAGTATCTAGGTGCTCCGTTTACTTTTGGTATTCAACCTTTGTCTACGGGCATAACAATCATGGGTCCTAATGCTGCGGTTGCTATTGAGGATGCTGTCTTTTGGATGGGACAAGATTCCTTCTACAGTTACCAGGGGCAGACGACTCAGTTAGCTTGCACCGTAAAAGATAAAGTGTTTGCTGATTTTGATTATGGTCAAAAAGATAAAACATACGCGGCTCATAACGCTGAGTTTACAGAACTAACCTGGTTCTATGTGTCTAATTCAAACTCTCTTGCTAATGGTGGGGACGGACAGAACGATAGGTACGTTACATTTAATTACGGAGAAGGTGTTTGGTACTATGGTTCTTTAGCTAGAACAGCGTTTATGGATCGAGGTGTTAACCAATACCCGATAGCAGCACAAGGCGGATATCTTTACAACCATGAGATTGGATATGATGATGATGGTTCCGCAATGACTGCATCTATTGAGGCTAGTCCTGTAGATATAGGAGATGGGGACAGGTTTATGTTCATTAGCAAACTTATTCCAGATCTTAGTTTCCAAGGATCAACGGCTGGAGCTCCAAGTGTAGATATGACTTTTGGAATGCAAAACTTCCCAGGAGGTGCGTATTTGCAAACGGATACAAGTGATATTGATTGGACGGCAACTTCAACCACCGTTCCTTTTGAACAATTTACAACGAAAGCAGACATACGATTGAGGGGTAGGGCGTTTGCTTTTAAGATATCTTCAAATGCAGCGGGTGTGAATTGGCGACTTGGAACTCCAAGGATTGAGTTACGTCAGGATGGTAGGCGGTAATGTCTAATACTGTAACTCCTTTTCCAAGACTTCCCACTCCAGCAAGAGAAGTTGACAGTAGATACATGAGTGATTTAGTAAGAGCATTAGAGGCGACTCTTGCTGTACTTCAAAACCCTGGGCCCTTACGAGGTACAAGAGCCACACTCACTCAATTACAGGCCGATAACGATGTTGGATTAGAATCAGGGGCATTGTATCAAGTAGATGGATTTGTTAAAATAGCTCTCGTTAATGTTGCCGCTTGTGCTGGATCAACAGGAACTGGCGCGATAGGAACAGTAACAGTTGCTGTTTCGTAAAAAAACAGGTAAGGTATGTTAAATATGAAAGGCAAAAGCACATGGGTATTGGCGGAATAGTATCAGCAATAGCGGGACTAAGTACCCTAGCGGGTGCTTTTTCAGGCGCAAGCGCGGCTGCGGCAAGTGGCGGTGGAATAGGAAACATTATTCAAGCAGGGTTACAAGGAGGGTTTTCGGCTTCTCCTTTTGCTAGTGCGGCTAACATGTTGGGTTTAGGTGGAGGCAACACTACTGGGTTTATGGGAACTACAGGTAAAAGTCCTATGTCTATGCCGAAGGTTTCTCAATTCATGAACACTACGGGTCCATCAACTCCTATGCAAGCAATCGGAAAAGGTATAACAGGAGCGGCAGGATTTTTAGATAAGAACCCTTTAATTACTTCTCTTGCTATGCAACTACTAGATGGGCAAGAAAGATCTAGTTCAGATGCGATGAGAGCTAAACTACTAGCAGGAGAAGATCCGACTATCGTAGGACGGAGAGCTCCAGACAGAAGATTAGCCAATGGTGGTATTGTACAAGCTTATAGAGGTGGCGGCATGATCCGTGGCCCTGGAACCGGGACAAGTGATTCTATACCCGCAATGATTTATCAGGATGGTTCACCAGTACGAGAGGCGGCTCTTTCTGACGGAGAGTTTGTAGTGAATGAAGCTACAGTTAGAAGAATAGGTGATGGCGATAGAAATGCTGGGGCGGCTGAGTTATATAAGTTGCAACAGGGAATGGCAGAGGTAGTATAATGGTTGTTCAATATGACGAGACAGGCAGTCAGCAAGGTGGGACTTTTCTTCCTGGGTATCAAGAACAGTTTTTAAAAGATCTTCTTGCTAACATATATGGAACAGATCCTGACACAGGGGAGATAACGGGCATTGCTTCTCGTAATCCATTGGAGGGACAACTTGTTACGGATGACGAAGGTAATCCAGTATTTGAAACAAACCCAGATGGATCTCAAAAATTAGATTTTGCTGGTCAACCAATACAAAAAACAATAGGTGGAGTTGCTCGACCTGATGTAGCTCGATTCACAGATGCACAAAAAGAAGCCATTAGACTAGGGATGGAGGGCGTTGGAGCCTACCAACCGATGATGGACAGAGGTGCCGCTAATGTTGAAAAAGGTTTAGGTGTTTTTGATAGGGGCAGAGACATTACAGAGATGGGTGTTACGGCTCTTGCTGGAACAACTAACGAAGATGGTACGGTAAGAGAGTTTGATCCTAATGCGTACAAGGCGTACATGGATCCTTATACTCAAGAAGTTATAGACACTACGTTTGCAGATATTAATAGACAAGCAGACATGGATCGAAACAGAGTTAGAGATTCTGCTATTGGTGCGGGAGCTTTTGGTGGGTCTAGAGGTGCTCTACAACAATCAGAGTTGACAAGAAACACTGCGGATCAAATGGCTAGAACAGGGGCACAGTTGAGATCTCAAGGATATGGAGCGGCGCAACAACAAGCGCAGTCTGTTTTTGAAAATCAAATGAACAGAGGGCAGAACGCGGCTCAAATATTTAATCAACTTGGTCAAGGTATAGGAACACTTGGTGGAGACATAACGAAGACAGGTATTCAACAAGCGGCTCTTGGAGAAGCAGCACAAGGGGCTCAGACAAGAGATGTCAATTCATTGTTTAATCTTGGACAACTAGAACAACGTCAACGACAAAATGAATTTGATGTTCAAAGACAAGCACAATTAGAATCAGCATATGAACCGTTCCAAAGATTTCAATACATGTCTGACGTTTTAAGAGGACAACCTTCTTCAGGAAGCACTCTCTCTACGAACACTGCACCTAGAGGCGGATTCTTAGGGAATGTATTGTTCGGAGCTCAAGGGATACAAGGACAACAACAGGCTACAGGTCAAGGAATTTTATCTGGTTTAATTAATCCAAGCGGAGCATAACATGTTGAATAAAAATATAAACAATAGTGGTTTGTTTAAAAAAAATAAAAACACTTCTGCTAGAGACATGTTAAGTAACATGGCTGGGATCAGAAAACCCACAGGCATTCTTGCTGGGTCATCTGAACTAATGCAAGCCGTTGCAATGCCGCAACGTCAAACAGGACAAGGCGAGATAGTCACAGGAGCACTACCTGGTCAGTTTGGTCCTGCACCTATGAAACAACCTGTTCCACGACCACAACCGATGAACATGAATGAACAACGAATGAACATGGCTCAAGGTCCAGTGCCTGGTATGCCAAATGTACAAACAGATTTTGCAATTGGAGGTGTAATATCGGCAGGAAAAGGGCTTGCTAACGTAGGCTCTAAACTCGCTTCGTTAGGATCTAAACTTAAACCAAATATGGATGTCTCAAGAAGAGCAGGATCTGTAGTAGATGAGGCTCTTCAAAGTGCCTCAGATGATCTTGCATCTTTAAAAGCACAGTTCTCTGGAAAAAATTTAGGTAAAGCTTTAATTCCTAATAACAAAAAGGGATTCGGGGCTGGGAAAGAAGGTTACAAAGATTATGTTAAAGTAGGATCAATACTTGCAGCATATGGTCTTGCACCAGAACTATCTAGTCCATTTACTAAAAGTGAGTTTGGGGAAAAGGCTGATAATTTAAACAAAGAATTTAATGAAACTGCACAAGTTGCAATCAATGCTGGAAACTCAGAAGAAGGTGCTAAAGCATTAATCGCTCGGATGGGTGGTGATCCAAATGGTGATATCAAAGAAGAACTAAATAAAATATACGGTACTGTTACAGGCGGTAAAAAAATACCTAAAGCTGTTTCTAAAAGTGATAAGATTGAAGGATCAATCCAAGCAATTATAGGTGGTGCTGCTATGTCTGCTAGAGGTGGGTTCTCAGCACGACTTGCTAAAGGTTTAGAAGCTGGAGCGAAAGCACGATTGAGGTTGGCAGAAGTAGAAGCATCTAAGAAACCTTCTGAGTATACGCGACAAAGAGCTTATGATAGAATATTGGAAACACTGGTCCAAGGTGCAATGACACAACAAACTCCATTAACTCCAGCCGCTGTAGAAGACCTTAAACGACAAGCTGCAACTCTTGCGGGGGCAGTCGCACCAGAAGGTGGCCCTACTGTTTCAAATACGAATGAAGCGGATCTAAACGACAAACAAAAAAGATTACTTGCTTTAGCAAGAACAGAATTAAAAGATGAGAATACAGACCGTGCTCAAGTCGTAGCATACCTTGAGAAAGAGGGAATTGTAGGGCTTGTGTAATGGCTGAAGAAAATCCTTTCTTAAAAATGAAGATTAAAGAATCTTCAGATAATCCTTTTTCTAAGATGAAAAAGTCTGATCCTGATTCAGAAGAGAGTGAAGGTTTTATTCAAGAGATAGGCGAGGGTATTGTTTCTGGTTTAACTAAAATCCCACAAGGTGTCTTGGAACTTGGAGCTACTGGTATTGACCTTATAGCTGGAACTGAGAAAGCGGACGCAGTTACAGAGGCGTTTGAGGGTTTTAGAGAAGCCGCGGGAATTGATCCTACAGGTTTTGCTGGAAAAGCTGCCGAGGTGGTAACTCAGTTTGGTGTCCCAGGTGGTTTTGCCGTAAAAGGTCTTAACTCTTTAGCAAAAGCTAGAAAGATAAAGGCGTTAAAAGCGGGGCAAGATGTTGCTGAATCAAGTAAGTTAAGAAAATTAGCAGAAGCTTCTGCGGCGGCAGGAGCAGCAGACTTTATGGTAGCGACAAATGACACAGAAGGTGTGATAGAAAATTTCTTTGATGGACAAGTTGGACCTGAAGAAGAAGCTGGAATGTCAGGTAGATTAAAAGCATTTGAAAATATAAAGGATAGACTTTCGTTAGGTGTAGAGGGAGCGATTGCTGTTCCAGCGGCTATGGGTGTTATTAAAGCAGTTAAATCTAAACCTGTACAGGCAACCAAACAAGCTGTTGCTGAAAGTGCAATTGCAAAACCTATCCTTCAAGAAGGAGCTCAGTTTGTATTAAAAGGAACGAACAAAGTTTCTGATGCTATAGCTAAATTAGATGACACTGTTTTAAAAGGACAAGGAAGCACAGGTCAAAATGCTTTGTCCGCAATATTAGGAGGTCTTAGATATAGAGGACGACTTCCGTTTGAAATAGGTCAATCAAGAAATTTAAATAAACAAGGTATAAAAGTAGATATGACTAGGGCAGAACGTAACGTGACGCTTTTAGAAAAAGATATAGATAATGTTGTTAAAGAACTAGATCAAAATGCATCACCCTTAGCCCGAGAAAAAATTAACCTCTCAATAAAAAAATATCTTACGGCAGAACCGAATCAATTAGATGAGATTTACAGTGAGATTCCAGATGCTGTTGGTAGAAAAAATCTTAACAGTATGAGGAAACATGTTTTAGATTTATCTAAAGATGCTATTGAGAACAGTGCTTTTTTGCGTGGAGGAGTTTTATCTTTAGATGGTGTTAACCTTAAAGACATGATTGCAGAATCTATAGCTGGTAACAAAGGGTATCTTAGACGTGATTATGAGATACATAGAAATAAAAACTACACTCCAACTGAAGAATCAAAAAAAGTTGCAAAACAATTTTTTAAAACAGGAGGTAGTTCAAAGGAATCTTTTAAAAGTGCTCGACTAGCAGAAGAAGAGTTGACTAAGGCGTTTCAAAGACAAAATGACTTGATGGTGGAAGAAACTGGTTTAGATTTTAACGATGCAGCATTTTTAAAAAGCATCAATGCTAAAAAAGGTTTAACACCTAAAGCAGGAACCATGCAAGGTGAGGAAGTCATAAGGTTTATAAACGGTAAAGTTAATGACGAAGCTGCGGAAGCTGCACTGAAAGCTTTTATTGATAGGCATTCAAATTTAGGGGCAAGAAATGTATCTAGCGGTAGAATTGCTTCAATCAGATTAAACACAGATATGCTTTTAGAACGAAAAAATATTGCTCCTGAGTTAAGAAAAGTAATGGGAGAAATAGATAATCCTACGCAAGCCTATCTTCAAACAATTAATGATCTTGCAAGTTTTAAAGCAGCGGATACTTTTTTTGATGACATAACTAGATTAGCAAAAACAGAAAAAGGAATAGGTCGTCTTTTTATTGATGGTAATACGTTAAATGATGCAGCAAAGGCAGACTTACAAAGAAGAGGATACGTTCAATTGGGAGAAGGAGGGGGAGAAAGTTTTCAACGAGGAGAACTTCTTCCTACTGGAGAGGCAACAAAAATAACTACGGATCAATTGAACCGTTCTGGATGGGGGACTTTAAGTGGGTACTTGGTTCCTAAACAAATTTATAGTGATTTAAGTGTTTATAAGTTAGGGAACGACCAAACACTAGATAACCTTGGTTCACAGATTATTAACACTGCAATGAAAGCAAAGGGTATCACTCAGTATTCTAAAACAGTTTTGTCTCCAATAACACAAGGTAGAAACCTTACCAGTGCTTCTATGTTTGCAGTGATGCAAGGGAACGTGGGTCGAGGAGCAAACCTTAAAGAGTCTTTTGATATTGTGTTAAAAAACATGAGAAATGCAGGAGATGATGAGATGCTCAAAGAACTTGCAGAAATGCAAACTAGAGGTATCATCGGAACGTCTGCAAATCTTAGAGAGATTCAAGAGCTTTTAGGGGGCTATGGAGCTCCAACATTTAAAGGGTACGTCAAAGGTGAAAGAAATCTTGCAGTAAAGAAAGCTAAAGAATTTACAAATTTAGCAGATAAATTATATCAAGGTAGTGATGATGGTTGGAAAATTTACAACTATAAGTTTGAACAAAATAAATTAAGGGATGCGTTAAAAAATTTAAGTGTTGAAGATCAATATAAACATTTAACAGGTGGAAAAAAGATGCCACCTGGAATTTCTGCAAATCAAATTGATGAGTTAATTAAAGATCAAGCTGGCTCTATAGTAAGGAACACTGTTCCCAACTATGATTTAGCTCCTGATTTTGTTAGAATAGCTAGAAAAGTACCCATCGGTAACTTTGTAACTTTTCCATATGAAGTTTATAGAACAGGTTTTAACACCATAGATCAAGCTATGAAAGAACTAGCTTCGGATATACCTGGTGTCCGAAATATAGGATTAAGAAGATTATCTGGTGCTATTACAACAACTACGATAGCTCCTATAGCTGCAGTTCAAGCGGGGATGCTTGCAACAGGAATAGGTCAAGATCAAATAGATGCGTACAAAAGATCCTTTGGAGCTCCTTGGGAAAAGTCCGCTGATTTAATTCCTATAGGATTAGATAAAGACGGTCATCCACAATTTGTTAACTTCAGTACGTTTAATCCGTACAATGATATTCGTAAGGTCGCAAACTCTGCATTAGACACCTATACTACTTCTAGGCTTACAGGCAAAGATATGTCTAACGCTATTGGTCGTGCAATGTTTAAAAGCATGACAGAATCTATGAAACCATTTATGGAACCCTCAATGTTCTTCAAAGCAACACTAGAGGGAAATCCTTTCGGTGACGGAAAATCGAGCACAGGAGCAAAAATATTTAATCCAGAAGATAGCATAGCGGAAAAAATCTATAAAGGTGGACTTCACATGGCTAATACTGGCATACCAAATGTCGTACCTTTTCAAACTCAAGGTGGAGTTGTAGCTCCTAGAAAAATTATTCGGTCAACTCTTGGAACCGAAGATGGGATTATTGATTCTATGGATAAACAAGGAAATGTTTACAGCATGGATAGAGCTACCGCGATGGGAATATTAGGTTTTAGACCGATAACTTTTAAACCTGAAAATAATTTAAAGTATAAAGGTTTTGAATTATCAGGCAGAGCAACTGATGCAAAAAGAAAATTTACTTCTCTTGCTGATGACAAAAACATAGACTCTCAAACCTTGCTCCAAGGTTACATAGACGCAAACAATAGTTTAAAAAACGTAGATGAACAGGTGTATCAAATGTTTGAGGACGGAAGAAAGTTAGGATTGTCCGATAGCAAAATGAGAAGAATTTTAAAGAATGAAGGGGTCAAAGTAAGTAATAAAGTTATGAGAGGAGAGTTTGATCCTTACAGAGTTAGCTCTAGTGTAAAAACAAGAATGAGAAGATCTGGAATTTTAGATAAGCTTCCTAGAGAACAAATAAATAATTTGTATCAACAGTTCAGAAAAGAAAAATTAACAACAGATCCAGAGTTTATTCCCGCTACTCCTTCTCGAGAGTTTTACACTCCTGAACCAGAATCAAATCCTTTTAGCAACATGAAAAAATCTAGTGCTGTACCTCTTACAAATCCTTTTAACAACATGAACATCTCTACTCCTGTAGCTCAACCAATAAATAGAACCAACTTATCTCCAAGCCTACTGGGTGATCCTCGGAACGCGGACATCCTCAATCGTTCGTCATAGTTTTAATCTCAATACCACTGCCACCAAACATTTGAACTAACTCCCTCGCATTATCAAAATGTTCTAAGAACTGTTCTTCTGAGCAATACTTATCTACAAGATTCAAGGAGTCTTGTATAAACACAATTAATTCTTTTGCTTGCATTGTGTTCATATCTTTGAACCCAACACATTTATCTAGTTCGTCTTCAGACATTATCCTGCCTCCCCCCAATTGTCGCCTAGTTCACAGTCCACCTTTGTTGGTACGTTTAATGGTAGCCCTGTCTCCATGATTTCAGTTATTCTTTTAGCTTGTTCTTGACTTTCTACTGAGAAGCACAACTCATCATGAACCGTTAACATAGGAAGAAGTTTCTCTGCATAACAATCGACCATAGCTTTCTTCGTTTGATCCGCTGCGCTTCCCTGGATAAGTTTATTTAAAGCCTTGTAAGTGAACGCTCTTCTCAACATTCCAAGTCCACCATATTCTTTCTTAGCATCTTCTAGTGGTAACGCTTTATTGTATCCAAAGGTTCGAGGTTCCCATAGGTGGAACCGACACTTACGACCAAGGATCGTTCGTATCTGACCTTGGCTCTCGGCTCTTTGACTTGCCATGTTTGCCAACTGTTTTACGAAAGGCACCTTATCGTTGTAGAGTTCAAGGATATCCTTGGCCTCCTCCTTGGCAATATCCAATTGATTGCTGAGTTTTCCAACACCCATTCCATACATGATACCTAGGTTCACAACCTTGGCTTCTTTCCTAGAGATCCCTGCAAGATCTGCCGCCATCTGGTGTAGGTCAACATCCCCATTGTTGTACTCTTCGACTATCCCATCAACCACAGAGTGCTTCATTCCATCTGGTAGTGACGATGCAAAATGCACTAGGAGCCTCGGTTCTTGGCTCGAGTAGTCAAAGCTTCCCCACTTCTCACCTTCTTCTGGTAGAAACAATCCTCTGATTGCCTTCTTAATATCTGGATCCCTCGCAGGAAACTGTTGGAGGTTTGGGTTACTAGACGAAAATCTTCCCGTTACAGTTCCCGCATTGTCCTTTCTAAGTTGGTGGAACTCTGTGTGTATCCGACCTTTATGTTCATGGCGCATGATACTATCAATAAATGTACTGTCTGCCTTGTCAAACTCTCGTAGCTTTACAATCATCTGAGCTACATCATTAGGGTGAGCATTCAAGAAATGTTTTGTAAAGGATGGGCTACCCGCTTCCGTAGTAGGGTAATCGATGTCTAGCTTTTGGAACACCTTCTCTACAGAGGCATTTGCCCAAGGTTCGATGTCCACGCCGCTCTTACGTTTGATCTCTGCTTTCAGTTCTCGCACCTTGGACCTGAGTTCTGAACGAATTTTATCTGTCTTGTTAAGATCTACGCGAACGCCTTTCTGTCTCATGTCAAGCATTACTGGTATAAGAGATGTTTCTAAATCAAAAATGTGACTTAGTTCCTGTTGTGATATCTCTGCTTTGAATCTGTCCCAGAGTTTTAATGTGAGCACTGCGTCTTGTTCTGCGTAGGCTCCCACATATTTCGGAGGTAGTTTGTGCATGTCTGCCTTGGGATCGATCCCCCATTCTGCGGCGGCTGCTCTAAGAAGCCTCTCACTTTTTGTTTCACCTAGGTAATCTCTGCCTAAATTGTTTAGGCTGTAGGAGAACCTGTTCTCGTCTATGAGAGCCGCAGCAAGCATCGTATCGATTATCCTACCCTGGACATCAATGCCCACTGAGCGGAGCCATCCTGCGTCGTAGGTGGCATTGTGCATGATCTTATCAATGTCAGGGGTTTCCATCTGTTTCTTCAACCATTTCATGGTCATCTTGTGGTCTAAGTTATGTCCGTTCTCATGCTTGATTGGGAAGTATCCGTAGTAATCCCCTGCTGCTACCGCAATCCCGGCTATATGCCCATCGTTTCTTGACCAACCAGGACCTAAAGTCATGATGTTAGGATCACATGTCTCGAGGTCTATCGCTATTTGTTTATACCCTGTTAGGTCGGGGTACTCTGGTGGTATGTTCCAGTCTTTTTCAATGAGATCCATTTCGTTTTTTATTAGGTAATCATCATCGTTACTGCTACTGATCTCGAATAGATTCTTCTGCATCACTTCTCCTCAAACATAAAAGATAATTGTTCTGGTTGTTCGTAGATCGACTCAACTCTAGGATGCATGATCTCTGTAAATTCAATGTCACAAAAATTACCACAATCTGGGGTCACAATCTTCTGTCTTCTTCCTGCCTCTGGGTCAAGTTCATCCAAAAAGATTCCTCTTATACATGAATTACCCACTTGTCTTTCTGCCTGTGCCATTTTTTCAAAATGATCTGGAAAGTCTGTCCGTATTTTATTCCAATATCCCATGCCGCCCTTCACACAACCGATACAATTATTGTTGTTGTATCCAAGAGTGTACATCGTTGGTCGTTTAATTCCTTGTTGCTCTAAATAAAAAAGACACTCCTTCTTATTGACCTTGTTCTCAATCAAAGGGAATAAAGGTTTGGCATCAGGATACTGTTCTTTAAATCGAATGGCTCGATTGATTTCTTTTTTGCTATACTCAAACCCAAAGATCTGGCCTGAGTAATCTACTTCTTTCTCTATCCTTTGACGAACTCTCTTCTTGAGAACCAAAGTACATCGGGCACCACCTGGTCCATTAACATATTTATCTTTGATGATAACTTCAAACTGATCATTATGCTTATGAGATCTGTGAACTTCTATTTTTTTACCGTACCATTCTTCGCACTGACTTTTAAATCTGTCGTTGTCAGGATGAGCACTATCTATTTGAAAGTACATAGGTCGGACGGCATCAGATCCATACTTATCTATGGCAAGTTTAGTAGCAACCGCACTCGTCACGCCCGCACTCCACCAAGATATAATAGGATCTACTCGTTCCATTTCTCTCCACCTAAAGCTGCATATCCAGCTATGTCCACCCAAGAGTCTTCATGATCAGGGGTTTCAATAAGTCTTGATACCTTCAATTGGTTTAGGCAAAGATAAACTTGGGCAACAGTTATGTCTACCCCTAACACTACAGACCATAACTTGGCGATACGCTCATGGTTTTCGTAAGCATCTCCATAATGCTTGGCTCTCGGACCGTTGACCAAGGATTCTGCTTTTTGTAATAACTCTTCTCTTTTCATATTGATTCCCTATATTAAAGACAATTGTGTTTCTTTTATTGACCACTTCTTCCAACTTTGAATAGAATCAATTCTTCTTGCCATTCTCTCTGGACAAACTTGATGACCTATATTCTTAAAGTTTCTAGCAACATTTGTACTATCGGCAGAAGCAAAAGGCCAAACATCCCCACATAAAGAAAGTCCCCTCATCATATGTACCCAAGGTCGATAATTCCTTCTGGTTAGTTCATTCCAAGCTTCGTCGCATCGTCTACACCAAGCCTCAGAACCAACTTGCCAATATTGTCCAGAAGAACCAAAACAAAACCGTGGATAATTGTCTGCAATTTCAAGTAGCCAGTCAATGGGTAAATTCATATGCCAAACAGGGGCAGAAAGTTCTTTAGAGTAAGGCCATTCATGCATTAATTTCTTTTGATCCTCCACTGTTCCACCAATTATATCAGGAACTACTCCCCAATGCGGGGGATAAAGAAACTCCTCAACCCAAGATATAAAACCTTTTAAATTAAATTCTTGACCTTGTGTGTAAGAAGTAAACGCACCATTATCCCACATAACAGATTGAGAATTCTTAAAACACCAATCTGCATTTTCTGGATTGGCATAACTAACACAAAAGTGTTTTCCAGCCATCTTTAACAATTCAGAGTTAGGTGTTAAGGGAGTGCCGTGATAATGAATCATTTTAAAGATAACCAAACAATAACTGACGCAATCATTTTAGAAACAACCATTACAAAAAATGCTGTCCAACCAAAAAATCCTGCAACAACCAAAAAGACAAGGCTATCAATTGGAACAGATATCGCGGAAGATAAAAGTATCCTATCTTTCATAGGTCTTTTTGTTTTAGTGTACACAGCCCAATCTGTTGTTTCTGAAACTATAAAAGCCAATGCTGAAGCAATCGCTATAAATGGATCAGCCATTAGGTAACTAAGTAAAATACCGACTGCCATTGGAGCCCAAACATAATGACCTAAATCTTTTTGTGCGTAGTCCCTTAAAATAAAGACAGCTCCAACTAAAAAGGTCATTGGCGGTAAAGCCGCACCAAACACAAACCAAGGTTTTATAACAGAAAACCCATAATTAACGGCAACAATTGCCGCTACATATAATATCGCATATTTCATTTTATTTCCTTTCATACCATATACCTGTATTTTTTATCGGACTCAATTATGTGCAGATTTTTCTTAGCTCTCGTTACGCCAACATAAAATGCACGGTGCTCATCGTCTTGGTTTCTATTCTCAGCACATGCTCGAGTGCTTGATAAAGATACCACACAATTATCATCTTCTCCCCCCTTCATGGCATGAAAGGTTGACAGTTTAATCCTAGGTTCGTCCAGAATGTCCTCGCCTCTCCGCTCAATAGCCTCAAAGTAAAGCTTATCATGAGTGCCTAGTCGAGCCACGTCCATCGCATCTCGGTCCTTGGGTGCTTCCATTCCATATTTTTCTTTAAGATCTTCGTAAGACAGGAGGCTTTCAGGATCAACGGCCTGTAATAGGTTGCTCGAACCTCGTTTCACTACTTTGAAATCTCCCATCTTGGGGACATTTTCGTAGAGTTTAACAACAGATGCAAGAGGTAAATGTTCTCCCCTCTGTAATTTTTTCCACGAAGTAATCACTTCTGCCGTGGATTGGCTAATACTACTCCTACCTTTTATAGAATACAAAAGACCTTCGGCCTGTAGCAACTCCCCCCACTCTCGTACCATTGCATTGGTTCGAGCCATCAACGTCCATGATCCTGTGGAGAAATCAAGTTCTCGTATCTGTCTGTGAAAGTTTACAGACCCTCGATCCTCGGTAGGTTTAAATTCTTTTTCTTGTCTCTCATCTATCCTATGCACCAAGTGCTGAGACAAACGATGCACTGACACTGGTAATCTATAACTCTGAGTAAGTATTTCTTTTTGATCGCTGCACCCTAGGAATAACCGTACATCAACACCTGTCCATCGGTGGATCGCCTGGTCATCATCTCCCGCATATAAAACCTTCTTCGCATTCGAGCTTATTGTCTTTACCATTTCCCATTGCAACGGTGTCAGATCTTGTGCCTCATCAACAATCAATAGATCTAACGAGGGAGGCATCACAGATTGTATGTATAGTTCTATCAAATCAACGAAGTCATACTTAGTGTTTTCCTGTTTGTAAGTAGAAACAATTTTCTCAATCTTTTCTAGGAGTGGAAAATACATATCCCGGTCTCCATGTTGGTTGTATTCTTTTTCAAAAGAAATCATTTTGTATCGAGCTCTTGTCATTAACTGAAGATAGGTGTCTCCCTTACCAATCGGCAAAGGCATAATCATTCCATCGTCTGGAGATACTCCGCTTACTCCATCAAAGATTAAACCAAGTTGGTTCCCTAAGATTCTCCAATCATCTCGACCAAGCATATCAGAAGACTGCAATCCAAGCCCTCTAAAGGCCATAGAGTGTAGTGTTCTAAAATAAGGTAGATCTTTCTCCGTCAGGTTAAACGCAGCACAGGCTCTATCCGTAGCTTCACGCACCGCCTTCTTTGTAAAAGATACAAACGCTATACGATCTGGAGACGTGCCTTCAGCCAGAGCCTCCTTAACGCTCTCAATAAGAGTGTAAGTCTTGCCGCAACCAGGAGGTCCAAAGATCAGAGTACTAGAGCCCATGTTGTATACCACGCGGTCGATCTTCTAACCAAGCGGTGACTTCAGACTTATACCATCTGCTTGCACTCCTCTTACCATCTCCCTCGATTCCAAGGATCAAGGGCGGCGGAAATTTTTCTAGTTCTACCCACTTATAAATAGTGGATCTGGATACACCTAACCAGTCAGCAACTTCGCTAACAGGTATCAGTTTCTCAGAAGGGGATTTTGTCATCATCATTCTCCTTTGTGATTGTTTCAAGTTCTTCTGGTTCAAAAGAAGGAACAAACCAAACTCTAATCGAAGTTCGTTTGCCGCCTCTCATTATGTTCTGGTGTCCCACACCATCACCGTCATCGTTCAATGCTTTAATACCCTCTTGTACTTGAGCCTTGGACCAGTGTTTCCAATCTTGTCTATTTAGATATTCCATTAGACCATTGATTGTGAATTTAGTAACTCCGCCCTCGGTCCAGGGCTTGCCCATCTGGATCTCATCAGGGGACATAGCGCGTACTCGACTTGTACAATAGTTTCTAAGATGATCTTTAAACTGTCCGTGATATGTAAACTCTTCGGTCACCTCTAAGTAGGTTCCCTCTTGTAACATCTGGTTTATTGTTGAGTTCCATTTGCTTGGCTTCATCATAGATGGGAAGTAACTGATCTGTTCTACACATGCCTTTGCCCAAAGGCCCTGGTTAACTAATTGATCCGTGGATAGTTCCACACGTTTGCCTTCAACATCCATAAAGTAAAGTCGAGGTTGAGATTTTATAATCGTTAGACCTCCCATCGTAGGAAGATCCAAGGCATCGTTACCCACCCCATAGGGTCTGGTCTTACATAGATCCTTATCGCAATGATCTTTTAATGGACATTGGTCACACTGATAGAAATATTCTTTCTTCTCTAGTGATCCCTGGATATCTACCACCTCCCTCGAGGGGAGAGCGGGTGAACAAAACTGTCGGTTGTATTCTTCATGGTGTTTCTTCCAATCATCAGGCCACTTCATTCGGCAATACACACCAACCGCAAACATAAATATGTTTCTGTACTTTGAAACTTTCCCAAGACTGGTCATTACTTCTAAACAATACGGTCCGTCCGTAAAACTTTCCCTTTTACCACCAAGATCCATCTCATTCAGTTCGGATATTGATACTCGACCCTTCTCAACTGCGGTTAGAAACTCCTCCAACTCCATCGCCTGGCCCTGGCTATCGAAACAATAACGCATGGTTTGTTCTGCATTGAAGTACGGTACGTTGATATGACTACCAACATCCCCCCGGTCAGCCATAATCTTGTCTTGCTTTGGGAAGATCTCGCAATCACTAGCGTATCCTAACACAACAGACATCTCGAGTAGGTACTCTCGTACCAAAGCCGCTGGCTCCCAATCCTTTAAGAATAAAAACAGGTGAGCTCCACCTGACTTGGATCGACATTGGAAAAGGGGAAGCTTTAATTTTTTAATCTTTTTATTTAATTCGCCTAAGTCTAAATCATATATGTCAATATCAAGAACACCAAACTTACATTGATTGTCTGCATTGATGGGGATTGAGTTCACACCTTGCTTACCATCAATATGATGTTGCATTACTGTTTCAGTAAGAGGTTCTCGAAGCACTGTGTACTTAGCGTCTGTCTTCCCATTGCGTCCAACACGCCCCACGGTAGTTCTACCGTGAGCTAGGGAAGATCCTTCAAAGGCTTCCAATAATCTTTTTGCATTCGACATTAGTATCTCCTAGAAAAAGTGGCGGAGCATCCCCTCTCCGCCACCGTGCTACATTTAAAACGGTATTTCATCTCCGTTAACAGCGGAGCTAGGAGACTCCTCTGGTGCAGCTTTAACTTCGCCTGCCGCCACGCTTGAGCGGAAAGCTTTGGCCTCCATCAATAGATCTCGATTATCAACAAGACCTATCTTTTCAACTTGCCAATTGGCAAACGTACCTTTGTCATTGCTTTGCTCGATGGAAGATAGTTTCCACTTAGTAGCAAATACCGCAGGGGTGACCTTACCTTTAGTAGGATGATCTACTTTTTGCATCGCAATCATAGTCTTCCAATTACGACTGACCTTTAGCTGAGTAGATTTCATATCAATGATCGCGGGTTGGAAAGACCCATCCTCACCAACAATCAAACAGAAATGCTGATCCGACTTAACGAGCTCATTGCCACTAGGTAAGATCTCCTTTGCACCAGTCCGCGTGGCCTGTTGTATTAAAGGATCGTCTGGTGCGATCTCTCCTTGGAACCCTCCGCCGCTCTCTCGAGGTACGAACTCCAGATACTTTGTTGTTTGGAAGCACGGCACAACGGTAAGACCTTGTTCTCCATCCCAAAACTCTTTCGTAACGGTGTTAAACGCATCTCCTTGTGACGCACCCTCAATAAACTCAGGTTTCTTTTTTGAGATCTGGGGTGACAGAGCCTGGATAAGCCTGACAAATGGGATCTGCATCTCACTACTGTCAAAGCTTGCTCCCTCTCCAGCACTTTCAAAGATATCGTCCATCACTTCAGTAGACATCGCGGTTCCTTTGGTTTTTGTTATATCATTCATAGTTATTTCCTCCGTATTTCAGCTGCATTATTAACATAAGCCCCGAACAATTCGAGATCGACAGGCTTTCCTCCCTCGACAAGACCTTTAACAAAGGCCTTTAGAGTGGATGAGTGTACATGGGTTTTGGTTTTGGGGTAGAATCCTCGCTCCTCGAGCATACCTACGACATCTCCCGCCATGTTGTCCTCGCCTTTGCCAAAAGAACAAGTGACATCATTCTTTATAATGTCATCATATTTATTCTCTCGTAGCCAGGCATGGGCCTCATCAGTACGATCTTTGGGTATCGAGGCATGAACAATCAACTTTCTTTGAACTGTCATGCCATCCACATCCAATCGCTCAAGACCCATCTCATCCATTAGAGCGGGTATTGTTTCGGTTGAAAGCTTTTGCTTTGCCCTCTTCAGTTCTTTGACATGTTGTTCTGCGTCCTCGATCTGATCTTCTACTTTTCTGAGGTTTCGCACCAAGCCACTTAAATTTTTTGCTGTTTCAGTATTGACTTGTGATACTGCATCAGCTTCATCATAGTAATCTTCAAAGATTTCCATAGATTTATTCCTTCTCAGGTTAAATTGGTTGACACGGGATTGTGTCTTCCGTAAAATCAACTATAAATGGAGGAATAGATGACTGTCAACTACAAATTTAAAACTAAACCTTTTGACCATCAGTATACCGCATTGGAAAGAGCGGAAGACAAAAAAGGCTTTGCTTTCTTGTGCGAAATGGGAACTGGAAAATCGAAAATGCTAATCGACAATCTAGGTATGTTGTTTCAAGAAGGTAAAGTAAACTTCGCTTTGATTATTGCCCCCAAGGGAGTGTATCGTAATTGGATTCAACGAGAAATACCAGACCATATGTCAGAAGATGTGCATTATCGAGTAATTAGATGGGTTGCAGCACCAAATAAGAAACAAAAAGCAGAGTTAGCGTCAGTCAAAGAAAATTATTGTGGTCTTACTATCTTTGTTATGAATGTTGAGGCTTTTTCGTCACTAAAAGGTAAGCAAGCGGGGGATTGGTTGGCAAAAAGATACGGTAAACATGGTATGATTGCGGTTGATGAGAGCACAACAATTAAAAATCCTCAAGCTAAAAGAACCAAGGCCCTGCATAAGGTGTCCGCTCAGTTCGAGTATAAAAGAATACTAACTGGATCACCTATTACAAACTCTCCTCTGGATATCTATGCTCAAGCCGAGTTCCTCGAACCTGGGATCTTGGGTTATGATAACTATTATGCATTCAGAGGTAGGTATGCGGTGGTAAAACAAATGAAGATGGGAGCTCAAGCTTTCCAACAGGTCATAGGATACAGAAACTTGGATGAGTTAACATCCAAGATAGATTTGTTTTCGTATCGAGTATTGAAAAAAGATTGTTTGGATCTACCAAAGAAAATATATACGACCAGGTATGTTACATTAAGTAAACAACAACTAGAGATGTACGAAAGTATTCGCCGCCATGCTATGGTCTTACTCGATGAGGGAGAGTTAGTCACGGCTCCCGCTGTAATCACTCAAATGTTACGCCTACAACAGGTCATGTCAGGACACTTGAAGACAGATGATGGGGAGATGTTGACCTTTCCGTCTACTCGAATGAATGCCGTGCTTGATATTATTGAGGAGAGTTCTGGTAAAGTAATCATCTGGTCTAGGTTTAGACATGATATCTTAGAGATCACTCGAACTCTTAACGAGAAGTATGGCCCTGGCTCCGCCGTATCATATTTCGGGGACACTTCTGACGATGAACGTAACGACATTGTCACTAATTTTCAAAATCCCAAACATCCAGTGCGGTTTTTTGTAGGTAATCCCGCTGTTGCTGGGCTAGGATTGACCTTAACTTCTGCACATTTAGTCATATATTATGCAAATGATTTTAATCTAACGAACAGGTCCCAATCCGAGGATCGATGCCATCGGATAAAACAAGAACATCCTGTAACATATGTTGATATCATATGTGAGGGAACTATAGATGAACGAATAGTGAAATCGCTCCAAGGTAAAATAAAAATTGGAGCTCAAGTATTAGGAGAGGAAGCGGCAGAATGGCTGACACTGAAAAAAAACACAACGTAGATACAATGGCAATGATAGAAGCTTTTTGTGAATACCGAGTTGGAAAGACTAATCTTAAATCAGCATCGAAAGAACTCGAGGCTTCAACCGGGTTACCGAAAGAAACGTGTGAAGCGTTGCTAAAAGAAATGAAAAGGCACAATGTCACGCAGATCCGAGGCTACACCAACGAACCAGAACGTCTTAAAAAAGGCAAAAAAGGTAAGCCGAATGATGCAAAATTATAGCTTGTGCTTATTGAGTGCTTAGTCTATAGATCATGTATACAATTTACACAGGGAGTAGGCTATGTCTGCAAAAAAATATCGTACTGTTGCCATTTATGATGACGATCACGCTGATCTAAAACAATTGGCAGCTGACAACGCTCGATCCATACCAAAACAGATTTCGTTTATGGTTAGGGAGTTGGTGAAACAAAATTCTAATTCTGATAATTATTATGGGAAAGGTTGAGTTACTCCTCCAATCTTCTTGTCTGGATTTGAAACCCCACACTCCACTCCAATGGAGTAGACAGGATCTTTTAAATAATTATTAGGATACGCACTCGTTGTTTAGTCTCTTTCATACGAGTGTTAAAGCCAGGGTAGGTGTTCATTTCCTTGTTACTACCCTGGCTTTTTTATTATAGAAACTCTTCTTGAACTTCTGTCCAGTCTGCTTCCTCAATGATCGTGCCTTTGATCGCTCGATACTTAACATCTTCTCGTTTGTCTTTGTAGTTTAACAGAACCTTCACAACGAGGTCGTCTCCTTCCTCAATGCCTAGCTTCTCCACCATCCTAGCGTTGATGAACACGCCTTCTCCTCTTTGAGTAACAGCAAACGCACTGTTCGAGTACGTTATGTCTGACACTGTAACAATTTTCTTTTCAGTTAACATATTTAAAATCCTTATTTATTAATTTACCTTCTATTTGTCCCGCTTCTATCGCACTTGCGAGAAACTCTTCCATATCGTGATCCTCGAGCGCGAGTTGAGCGAAGCATGAGAACCGAGTTATACCTACCCATATAGCTAATCTCGTATCATAATCTTTAAGCTGCCACTCCGTGAACAACTTTGCTACATCGGAGTGCATCTTATACAACTCCTTGGGCTCTGCGGTCATTCATTTCTCCTTTTCTGTTTACCGAGCTCATCGAACCTCGGATCTTGATCCCAGTCTATCTCCGAAGTGTCCTCTTTATCTGATGCAGGATACACTTCCTTAAACCATTCTTTTAAATTTTTTAATGTTTGTTGCATTTAATCCTCT
>Ga0098036_1000310_pt1 | contig 22340 bp, 26 predicted proteins | sample 4_EtaG_FD_77064 | JGI IMG/M metagenome (GOLD analysis project Ga0098036, IMG submission 77064) | Marine viral communities from the Subarctic Pacific Ocean - 4_ETSP_OMZ_AT15127 metaG | ecosystem: Environmental > Aquatic > Marine > Oceanic | place: Pacific Ocean | collected 2015-01-07 | reverse complement strand
CTTACATAGCTTTAAACTTTATAATTAAGACATAGGATAAAAAATGGCAACATATGAAGCATCTAGATACGATTACGATGGATCAAATATTTCAGGTCTAGTTGGAGTTGATACTGGAAGTATTATACCTTGGCCAACTGCAAGTGCCCCAACAGGTTATTTAAATTGCGATGGAGCTGCAGTTTCAAGATCTACTTATTCTGCATTGTTTGCAGTAATAAGCACGACTTACGGCTCAGGAAATGGTTCAACAACTTTTAATGTTCCAAATCTTTCTGATAAAATTGTGGTTGGTAAATCAAATGGAAAAGCTTTAGCAAGCACAGGTGGAGCAAACACGTCTAATATTTCAGGTGTTAATGCTGGAAATACCACTATTAGTAATAGTACGTTACCGAGTCACGCTCACGTAACAGTTTCTTCATCTAATAGAAATACGGGGTCTAACGGAAACCAATGCCCTACGACAAGCACACAAAGTGGAAATAACACTGGTGGAGGAGGCTCTCACAGTCACTCTGCAAGTTCTGCGAGTGTGTCTTTACTACAGCCGACTATTGATATAAACTATGTAATTAAAACTTAGGAGAAAAAATGAAGGTATCAGTAATAGTAGAAGATAAAACAGTAGTAGTAGACGGAGACGGCTACTCTAACATGACTGGTCAATCTTGTTGGAATTCTGTACCTGCAAATATTCATGCGTATCAATACGATAGCGAAAAACCAAATTTAAGTGAAATTGAATATAATGATGGAACACCTCACACTCCATGTGAGTTATCAGATGTTCAAGTTTTCATTGATGCACACGCAGCTGAAAAACAAGCTATTCTTGACCAAGAGACAGCAGAGTTTAATAGTTGGGATAGAGTGAGAGGAATGAGAGATCAATATTTAAGAGATAGTGATTGGTCACAAGCAGAAGATTCACCTTTATCTGATGAGAAAAAAGCAGAATATTTAACTTACAGAACTAACTTAAGAAATTTACCGGCAGATTATTCAAGCGAGGAACCAAAAAATATTACTTTTTATGAAGGTGATGTAATTTTAGAAGCAGCAGATGGATCTAAAAGTGTTATTATAGGTTTACCTGCTTAAGATAAGGAAAACAAATGGCAACATATGAAGCAACAAAATATGATTTTGACGGTGCAAATCTTACAGGGATTGTACTTGTAGATACTGGTACAATTATACCTTGGCCTTCTTCTAGTGTGCCTACTGGATATTTAGATTGTGATGGTAGTGCGGTATCAAGATCAACATACTCTGCACTTTTTGCTGTTATTGGAACAACTTACGGATCTGGAAATGGCTCAACTACATTCAACGTACCAGACATAAAAGACAAAGTTCCTCAATGTAAATCAGGAAACCTAGGTACAAACGCAGGTGCAAATTCACAAACTTGCTCAGTATCGATGGCAAACACATCTTTATCGCAAAATACCATTCCAAGTCACAATCACACAGGAGCTCCAAAAAGAGGAGGTGATGGAATTGGATTTGGTAATAACAGTAATAGTATGAGGTACCAAGGAAACTACACTTGGGGAGGAGCAGGTAGTGGTAACTCCCATAACCATAATACTTCACCAGGTACTTTAGATCCTAAACAACCTTTTGTAGAAACTTATTTTATAATTAAAACTTAATATGACTAAATATCAAATTTGTGTACCTGACATGGCAGTAACGATAGATGATCGTACAAAGAGATTTCCCGACTATACTCCAGCTCCAAGTGCAGATATAAATGTTTTTAGATTTAACACTGAAACAAATTCAGGTGAAATTGAATATTTAGATAATGGCACACCACACGAAGTGCTAACGTCTATTCCTGATAATTTTCAAGCTTTCATAGACCATGCTGAAGCAGATTATATCGAAGAACAAAGAATTAATGCTTTGCCATACTATGAAAGAGATGGGTATGATAATTGGGATAGAGTAAGATCTGAAAGAAATGCATTTATAAGATATTTAGATCAATACATTACTGCTAAAGATTTTCCTTACCAAGCAGGAGAGAAAGAACATTTAATTGCGTTTAGAAAAAAACTAAGAGACATACCACAAGATCATGCAAGTTCTGAACCAAAAAACATCAGGTTTACTCCAGAATTAAATATAGAAATAGACGGTGTAACTACAGAACTACAAGAACGTTTTAAAGAAAACGCTTAACCCAAAACAATATTTGCTGTTAATCTTATCCAAGGACATCCTTTAATTGGAACATCTCCAACATGAAATTCATTTGAACCAAAGTACACAACATTACCTGGTTTAAATTTATATTCTTCTCCATCGACTTTGAAACTACCTAACCAAGAATCTTGCCAAACTGGTGTTAGAAATACCAGTAAACTATGGACAGGTCTTTCTCCATCATTATCCGAATGCAGTTTTGTTATTGAATCAGAAAATGTAGCATTAATAAATATTCTTTCTATGTTGTAATTCATACCAATATTTTTTTCATCTGCTTTTTGTTTAATTCTAAAAACTAAACCCTGAAAATACTCAAACCATTTAAAACCTTTTTCAATATGAAGATTACCTATAGTTGGGAATATCCTATCTATACCTGGTGCAGGTCTTGCATGTGCATTGATAGTCCACCCGTGCGTAGCTAATAGTTCTGTGTATAACCAATAAAGTTCTTTAGGACAAATAACTTGTTCAAATAAATGTGTTTTCATATTAAAATTTAATTCTCTTACTTAAGTTTTTATAAAAGTTGCTAAAGTTCATACCTTTTTCAACAGCATGTCTTTTATGTATTTTATTCAATTTCTTATTATCATATGTAACTTCCAAATGAAAATCAGATCTTTTGAATGGAATTGCTAAAACAATAGGATCACCTCTTTTAAATACATACTCACCACCTGGACTAATTTTATTCCAATTAACAACAAATGGGAAATTAACCTCATGCCAATTATCAGTATCGACTATGGCTTCAAAAGCATAATATGTATCTGGCACATCATTTATTAAAGGGTTTAAAAATAAAGTTGAATAACCTGGAGGAGTTTTTATAAGCCAAGGATTATTATATTTATTAGCTTCATGAGATTTCCATTTATCTATAAGAGGTACAGCGTGAACCTGTTGTCTTGAATGACCACTTATTAAATTTTCACCAGCATAGTTTTGAGGATATTCATATAAAAAACTATCAAAACCTTTTTCTCCTATCACTTGCTTAATTGTAATATCAACTGAATTCGGAATAATATATCCATGTCTATACATCTCAAGAATTGGAGGACATTTTTTAACAGTTGGTTGATTGATTAATCCCTGATTATAAGTTGCCATTTTTTTATACCAACTAGGCATTTGTTTCATAGCTTGAGTTGGAGGCAACCAAAAACTTTCAGTTGTATGTTCTATCTTTGCTTTATCCATCAAAGTAAATTCAATTTTTTTTGAAGACGGATTCTTTAACAAATTTTTTAAAGTTTGTAAAAACGAGATCACCTTTCCTCCTTTCAAATTCAGATTGTTTTCTATTTTTTAATTTAAAGTTAAATGATTTATTAGTACATGGTGTTACTAAAAACAAAGGGTCATTTTGTTTTATAATGATATGATCTTGATCTTTATAAACATTCATAAAAAAATTTAACTCTTCATGGCCACCAATAATTCCAGGCACAACTTGAAATTTAGGGAAATGCCATGAGGGAGAGTGTATTACTACTGATTCTTTTTTACAATCTAAATACCAACCAAAAGTAAATTTTAAAGTAAAATCAAGATTTACATGACTTGGAACATATTGTGCGTGTTGTGCGATTGAGTGTTGATGGACTAAATTATGTTTATTACTATATTTGCCAACAAATGCCATAGCCTTTCTATTTTTATCTACTACAATCTCAATATCGCAGGGAGATGATACAAGCATAGATCTTTTATATAAATTCATAAAACCAGAACAAGTTTTAATAGTTCTGTGTGATTCTAAGAACTTACCGATACCTGGATCAAAATATTTAGTAGGTATCGTTTTGTAATACGCAGGTAAGTTTTTAGGAAATATAGTAAAATATTCTTCTAATATATTTTTATCCCAATGCTCCGTATATATAGTAAAATTTTTTAAGAACATAAATCAAAGTTATAAGCCACACTAATTCTAGGTCCATCGCTTTCTTGTCTTTCAACGCAATGTCTTAGCCAAGATGGAAAAACAATTAAAGTGCCTTGTGAAGGTGTATAAATTACTTTGTCCCATGTTAATGCATTATTCTCATTTGGTTGTGGTTTAGTTGGTAAATCATATATTGGGGATGCAAAAAAAACTCTTGCATCTTTTTCTGGATTTGATTTTAAAAAATAAATGCATGAAACATGGTGCATAGAATGTGAATGAAATTCTTGGAAGTCATACTTATAATATACATTAAACCAACCACTTCTAGGTTTGAGTTTTGGATAACCCATTAAATTACCATGAACACTTGCTGTTTTAAAAACCCATTCGTTGAGGTCTTTAAATTTTTCTTCTTTGAGAATATCTAACATGTCTAGTGTATTAAAAGTTGAACTCGATATCCAACCAGTAGCTACATCATTTTTTCTTTGATTTGAAAGGTCAATACAATAATCTAAAACTTCTTTGCAAAGCTCTTCGTTTTTTTCATATTTATCTGTGCTTATCATCACAGGAAAAAACGGTTGTGTTAACATTGCATATCATATAACACGTTTAAAAGTGATTTAGAAGTATGAAATTAATATACACAATACCAAACAAACTTTGGTGGATTCATGATTTTCTAGATAAAGACACATATAAAACCATACATAATTCTATTATCCAAGAACGAAGAGATATAAATTTACAATCTGCAAGCGATGTATGGGATAAAAATTTACACAAAAATCTTAAAGCTCCACAAAGGGTAGACGTTACAGCCTACCCACCAATTGAAAAACTTAAGGTAAGTCTTTTAAGTAATCCTCATTTTCAATATGATGATATTAGATCTATAAATACTTCAATACATTACATGAAGAACAGGTCAGGAATTAATTGGCACAGCGATAATAAATGGAAATATGGGGCAACATATTACGTGAACAATAAATGGAATATTCATTGGGGAGGTGAATTTATGTTTGCCGACACTGAAGCTTATGGTTTTTTGCCTATAGTTGGTAATTCCATAGTCATAGTAAAAGCCCCTCTTGACCATAAAGTAAACCCTGTATTAAGTCCTATTATGCCTCGAATATCTATCCAAATGTTTATGAAGTGATATAAATATGTTATAATTACATATGCCATTAACAAACGTACTAATAAGACCAGGATTCAACAAACAAGTCACTGAAGTAGGAGCTGAAGGTCAGTGGGTTGACGGAGATAATGTAAGATTCAGATACGGACTACCTGAAAAAATAGGTGGTTGGGAACAGCTAACAGCTGATAGTTTAGTAGGAGCTGTCAGACAGCAACATATTTACGCTGATTTAGATGGTAATGTTTATGCAGTATTAGGAACATCAAGAGCATTGTTAGTTTATTATGGAAACGCTTTCTATGATATCACACCTTTATCGACAGCAATTACAGGAGCTACCTTTACTACAGTAAATACGTCAGCTACCGTAACAGTAAATAAAACCACACATGGACTAGAGGTTGGAGATATATTTACATTTAGTTCAGTAACACCACCTAGTGGTGCAGGATATACTGCAGCTAATTTTACAGATAACCCATTTGAAGTAATATCTGTTCCAACATTAGATACTTTTACTATTACAATGGCATCTAACGCAGGTACAAGTGTATCGGCCAGCGGATCAGCGACCATTAACCCATATGAAAAAGTTGGGCCTCTTACATCAACTGCAGGTTATGGTTGGGGCACGTCTACTTTTGGTGGTGCCTCTGGACTTACAAATAACTTAAACGGTTTATTACAAGACGACACTGCAGGTACGGGAGGCTCTGGTACCAGCATTACGCTAACGTCAACTGCAGGTTTTCCAACTTCTGGAGTTATTAAGGTTGGAACAGAATTTATTTCCTACACCGGTGTATCTACAAATGACTTAACAGGTATAACAAGAGCTGTAGCGGGAACTAGATCCGCACATGCCTCTGGTGCAACCGTTGAATATTATACAGCATGGGGACAACAATCTCTAACAACTAATGTAGTATTAGATCCTGGTTCATGGTCATTAGATAATTTTGGTCAAGTTTTAGTTGCTACAATTAAAAATGGAAAAAGTTTTTCATGGAGTCCAATAGCATCAGTTCCAGCAGCTTTGTCAACAAGAGCAACATTAATATCAGGAGCACCAACAGCTTCAGTAATGACAGTTGTATCTGAAAGAGATAGGCATTTAATAGTATTAGGAACTGAAACAACAATTGGTAATACTGCGACACAAGATAAAATGTTTGTAAGATTTTCTGATCAAGAAAGTTTAACTACCTACTCACCAACATCAATAAATACTGCAGGGACTTTGAGACTAGATTCTGGCACTAAAATTGTTGGAGCTGCAAAAGGTAAAGATTACATTTTGATTTTAACAGATACGTCTGCTTATATAATTCAGTTTGTTGGACCTCCATTTACGTTTTCTGTAAGACAGGTTGGATCAAATTGTGGTGCTATAGGCATGAATTCAATAAAATATATTGATGGTAAAGTTTATTGGATGGGCCAAGCAGGAGGATTTTTTGTATTTGATGGTACTGTAAAAAGTCTTCCATGTTTAGTTGAAGATTTTGTATTTACAAGTAAAGGAGATAATTTAGGTATTAATTATGATAGTGGTGAATTAGTTTATGCAGGTTTAAATAATCTTTATTCAGAGATAAATTGGTTTTGTCCAAAAAATGGATCTTCAGTAAATGACAGAATTGTAACGTACAATTTTGATGAGAATACTTGGACAACAGGAACATTAGCAAGAACAACATGGAGTGATGCAACTCTTTTTGACGTGCCATATGCTACTGAATTTAATTTAACAGGAACACCTACATTTCCAGTAATTCAAGGTGTTACTAACATAAATGGATCAAGTCTATACTACGCTCACGAGGTGGGAAATAATCAAGTTGATAATGTAGGTAATAAAACAGCCATACCTGCATTTATACAATCAGGATCCTTTGATCTAGATGTAGAAGGTAATGGTCAATTTTTTATGTCCATGAGAAGATTTGTGCCTGATTTTAAATTGATATCAGGCAATGCACAAATAACAATTAACCTTAGAGACTTTCCAACGGACACCGCAACATCATCTCCTTTGGGCCCATTTACAATCACAAGCAGCACTGATAAAGTAGATACCCGTGCAAGATCTAGATTTGCGAGTTTAAAAGTTGCAAATACGTCAACAGATGAAAGTTGGAGATATGGAACATTTAGAGCTGATATACAACCAGATGGACAAAGATAATGATGCAAGATGAATACCTAGCAGAGTATTTAAATAATCCTGGTTTACAAGCTAAGTATGGTGATTATGGAACTTACAGAAATTTTATGTTATCGCAACAAGCAGGTATCGCACCTATTTATAATGAACAAGTTAAAAAAAGTAGTAAAGAAATAATACAAAATAATTTAGGAGGAGGTAAGAAAAGAAAATTTGTGCCACCTAGTATTGCTTTGTTAGGAGCTCTTTTGCCTAAAGAAGATCCTGTTACCACGGCAAGTAGAGATTATTTTTCTGGTCTTTATGGCTTAGATAGCATTGGAAGAATAGCTGAGGGTGATTTAATGCAGGGTTACAACCCAATAAGTGGTGGTTTTTTAAATAGATTAACAGGTGGTAAATACGGTCAAGAAATGAATATAGGTTTAGATAAAGCTTATCAAAAAAGAATTGATACTATAACAAAAACATTACAGAAAAAAGATTCACAACAATTAAGAGACAGATTAGCTGAATTAAAAGATAGACAAAGAAAAGATGCTTTAGCTTTACAAAAAATTAAATTAGATCACGCAAGTCCACAACAAAAACAAACAATGCAAGATATGTCAACAGGTCAAATAAATACTGGTATGCCTGAGCAACCTACTCCTACACCTAGTGGAAATGTTGTAACAGGAGGTCAGTCACCTTTAGGTTATACAACACAAACAAATATTCCAGATAGAGGTAGAAATAGATAATGGCTAAAATAAATATTTTTGTACCTGAACCAAAGGAACAATACGAATCAACTAATCAAAGACAGATAATTGAAGCTATTGATACACTCAAAAATCAATTGAATTTTTCATTTCAATTTGATTTGAAAGAAGAACAAGATAGTTTTAATTGGTTTATATCATGACAATACAATATAAAAATCAAGGTATAGATTTAAATTCAACTGGTACGTTGAGTGTCTTAACTTGTCCAACTGATGCTACTATTTTAATTAAACAAATACAGATAAATAATGGTTCTGGTAGTGGTGTAAGTTTAAATGTGCAAGTCACAGATACTTCTGCATCGTCAACCTTTAGAATTTTTAATGAGGCTGTTACTGGATCTGCTTCAAAAGATATAATAAATTATACATTAGTTTTAGAAGCAGGTGATATATTAAAAATGACAGCAGGTACGGCAGATGAAATACAAGGTATAGTTTCATATGCACTGCTAGATAGATCTCAACAAAATGGCTAGAAAATTTAAAGCATTTGTTGAAAGACCAAAACCAAGGAAGAGACCAAGAAGGCACAAGAAAAGGCTTTCAAAAAATGAGAAAAGAGATTATAAGAAATACAACAAACAAGGAAGAAGACCATGAGTGATGAACTACCAAGAATCCCAGCTGAAGCAAAAGAAGTAATCAAACATAAGACTACAGGTAAAGTTTACGAGTCTAAAGATGCATTTGATGCTGACGTTGCTGATCCGAACACTGACACTACTGCAGATGATTTTTCTCAACATGTTGAGATAACAGTTGCAAAATTGACTTTGTTTGGTAGCACTAAAAAATAATGCAGCCCAGAGGAGGAACAGAGCTACAACTTGAAATGTTGTATAAGCACTGTGATAATAAATTATTAGATGAGGTACAAATTTGTACTTCTATACCTTACAAAGTCCCATTAGATCCAAATAAATTAAATATACTTTGGCAAAAAAATTCTTACGATCAACCAAATCTTTTTGATTTTTTTAGTGATCCTAAAAAACATAATGAGTACGATTGGTATGTTTTCAATTCACATTGGAATTATGAAAAATTTAGGCATTACTTTAAAATACCTACTGAAAAAAGTATGGTTATAAAAAATGGTTGTTATCATTTTCCAAAAAGAAAAGTTTACAAAAAAGGTGATCCAATAAAATTAATATATCATTCGACTCCATGGAGAGGCCTGAGCGTTATTTTAGGAGCAATGCAATATATTAAAAATCCAAATGTAACTTTAGATGTATATTCAAGTACAAAAATATATGGAGAGGAGTTTCACAGAGATAACGAACATTTATACAAGCCTTTGTTTGATCAAGCTGAGTATTTAAAAAATGTAAATTACGTAGGTTATAAACCACATGAATATATTTTAAATAGAATTACTGATTATCAAATGTGGACACATCCAAGTGTGTTTGAAGAGACGTTTGGTATAGGTGCTTTGGAAGCTATGAGTTCTGGATTGTATTTAATAACAACTAATTTTGGAGCTTTATTCGAAACATGTTCTGAGTGGCCTATTTATGTAAATTATACAAATAACCTTGATGCTTTAGCTCAGCGATTTGCACATGCTATAGATATGGCATGTGATACTTTACATGAAGACTACATTCAACAACACATTGAAGAACAACAAAAGTTTGCTAAAAGATTTTATTCGTGGGAAAAGAAAGGAAAAGAATGGGAAACATTTTTGAAAGGAGCTTTACATGAGCGACAACCCACAAGGCTATGACCACGAGGCAGTAAGAAAACCAATTTGGAAAGAAAAACCTGAAGAACCCTCTAAAGTTTATACAAACGAAGACACTTACCAAACTATAAAAGAAGTTAGAAATACAACAAAAGAACACGGTGACATACATTTATTTGTAGGCACACCATGTCATTCAGAAGTATCTATGCATTATGTAAACTGTATAATTAGTTTGACAAAAGCCTGCCATAAAAGAAATATACCAATAGAGTTTTCATTAATTAAATCATCCTTAGTAACTCAAGGTCGTAACTTATGTGTATCTGGTTTTCTTGATTCTGATGCTACACATTTATTGTTTATAGATTCTGATATATTTTTAAATTCATCAACTGTTTTTAAAATGATAAAAGCAGATAAAGATGTAATATCTGTACCTTATCCACTAAAAGCCTTTTTATGGGATAAGTCCTTAAGTCAAGTTAAAAACGGATTAGTAAAAACACCAGAGCAAATGGCTCAAGCAGGTAATACATATCCAATGAAAGTTCCTGATAGAAAAGATATAAGAATAAACGATGGTGTTATTGAAGTAACTCATAGCCCTACAGGAGCTATGTTAATCAAAAAAAGTGTTTTTAAGAAAATGATACAGGCATATCCAGAGAAAGAAATAAGACAAAGCACAGTTATTAACAGTAAAGTTATATTAAAAAAGAACATGTGGAACTTTTTTGATACAATACATGACCCAATTGATAAGACCTATTTAGGGGAGGATTTTGGCTTTTGTAAGCTTTGGAAGGACATAGGAGGTAAATGTTATGCCTACGTGTTGGACGAAATCACTCATGTAGGAGAACACCAGTATACAGGTAAATTTGCTGATGAGTTGATAACAATCAAGTAAAATGCTATTATTATATACTTAGATCTAAAAGGAGAATACAAAGAATGTTAAACCTATTACCTTACGCCTTAGCTGCATACGGAGGATATAAAGGATATCAAGGAGCAAAAGATGCGGGAGCTTCAGGACTCGGAAGAATATTTGGAGGAGTTACAGGAGCAGCAGCTGGATATTATGGCGGTAAGACATTAGTAAATATGCCAATGGTTCAGTCAGCTTTTCCTAGTGCTGCTAAATTTACACCTTTTACCCAAACACAGGCAGCATCATTACTTGGTCTTGGGCAAACACCAACACCAGCAGTAAATCCAAAATTTTTAGGAACAGATAAAGCAACTGGTGGTGCTATGGTTCCAAATCCAAATTATGTTGCCCCTACAGAAAGTGGTGGTTCACTATTAGATATTCTTAGAAAAGAACCTGGAGGAAAATATGATCCATTAAAATTATCTTTAGCTGCAGGAGGTATACCTTTAGCTTTAGGTGCTTTTAATCAAGGACCTGCTGATATTTATATGCCAGGATATAACATGAGTTATTTGAAACTGAAAGAGGAGAGAGGTAATTATAAATACATAGACCCGGCTACCGGACAAGAAAAAGAATATGAATCTGTCTATGCACCAGAAGAACAAGGTTTAGGAGAAAGAAGAATGGGGCCATACTCTTTAGACGTACAAAGACTAAACACAGGTGGTCTAGCAACAATAAACAAATTTAATGAAGGTGGAGTAAATTATTTACCATCAAAAATTTCACACGATGAAAATGATTCAACCAATTATGTCAGAGCTTCTGGCTACGTTGAAGATGGATCAGGAGCAGGAGATAAAGACGAGGATACAATGTTAGCTCAATTAGCAGACGGAGAGTTTGTAACAAGAGCAGATGGAGTATTAGGTGCTGGTATCATAGCTGGAGCAAATCCAAATAGTATCAAGGATATGAGAGAAAAAGGTGCCGAATACTTTTATGAACAACAAAAAAGATACAAACGTGTTTTTGATTTATTAAAGGAAAGTAATGGCTACAGTAAACAAAAAGAAAATTAAACCACTTGTAAACGTATTACCGATCGAACCTAAGGACATAGAAAGGTTTTGGCCTCTATGCGAGTTTATGGTTGCAGAGGCTTTAGCTTTTTCTGGTAAGTATGCTGATCCAGAATGGATATTTAGAGAATTAAAAAAAGATGTAATGCAATGTTGGATCATGTTTGGATCTGATGAAACAGAAGAGAATAAAGTATTTGGAGTTGCTATTGGTCGTATTGCAGAGTTACCAAACTTTAATCAATATGAAATAGTTATATGCACAGGTAAAAGAAGAGAATTTTGGGAAGGACAATTAGTTAGAGAGATTACAGAATTTGCAAGACACAATAAATGCAAAAGGTTAAGTATAATGGCAAGACCTGGTTGGGAGAGAGTATCAAAACAATGGGGTTGGAAAAAGAAACACGTACAATTAGAGGCATGGTTATAATATGAGTTTTTTTGGAGGAGGAAGATCATCGGCACCGAGCACGCCATCGACACAAACATCAATTGTTAGGGAAGCTCCAGGTATAGAGGAACGAAAAATAGAGTTGATGGATATAGCGAGACAGGTCGCTGATCAACCAATTAATTTACCTGATATAAAAGTATCACCTTTTTCACAATTAGAACAACAAGGTTTAACTGCTGCAGGAACAACAGGTGTGGGTGCACCAACTGTATCTGCAGGAATTGGTTCTGTCTTAGGTGCTACACAAGCAGCTCAAGCAGGTCCAAACATATCTCAGTTTTTTAATCCATATCAAAGTTATGTAACTGATGAAATTTTAAGACAAGGTCAAGGCATGCAAAATCAACTTGCTGCACAGGCAATAGGATCTGGTGCTTTTGGTGGTGGAAGAGAAGGTGTTCAACAAGCTGAATTACAAAATAGAATTTTAGGACAAATAGGTAAAGCCCAACAAGCAGGTTTTGGAACAGCATTAGGAGCTGCACAAAGGCAACAAGGTATGGAAGTACAAACTGGTTTGACAGCTGGTCAACAACTAGGAGCTTTTGGACAGCAGCAACAGGCTATGGCTCAACAAGATATAAATCAATTAATGGGTGCGGGAGGTGTTCAAAGACAATTAGCTCAAGCAACTTTGGATGCACAAAGACAATCTACATTACAACAACAGTATGAACCTTACCAAAGAGCAGAGTTCTTAGCTAACTTATATGCTTCGGGACCAAAATCACAATCAGGTGTAACTGTAGGAACGCAACCTGCAACAAGTCCACTTGCACAAGCAGTTGGAACAGGAATAGGAGCGTTTACAGCTTATCAAGGTTCGAAACAATAGGAGATTAAATGAATAAAGTTTTAAACAGACCTATGTTTCGACAACAGGCTTTGAGAAAAGGTCATCTTAAACCAATTCATGCACAAACAGGTGTCATGGTAGGTCCCCCTGGCCCAACTATTACAGGTGTAGCTAATCCAAATAAATTACCAAGCACAGTTGTTAAACCACAAGGTTTTTTTAAAAAACTTGGCACAGAATTTAGAACTTCAAGACAAGGTATTCAGCAAATAATGAATCCTAAAAGTCCACAATTTTCTGCTAAAGGAACTTTAGGATCTGGTAGATTAATTCCAGGTCTTCTAGGTGTAGAGGGAATCGCATCTGTTGTAGATCCATATGTTGGCCAATATATTGAAAACCCTTTGGCAAGAAGTTTAGTAACATATGGTATATCTGGGGCGGCTGCTTTAAATCCATATGTTAGAGCTGCAGGTCTTGCTAAATTTGGATATGATATTGCTGACAATTATGCTTTTAAACCAATTGCTGCAGGAATAAAAAAATATAGAGAAACACCTATGTCAGAAAGAAGAGCTTTACCTAATATCTCTGGAGAAGCTGACATGGATCTTATTGAACAAACTATGGGTAGAGCTCAAGTAAAAAATGAACAAGATGTAAAAACGGCTTTACAAAATAAAAAAGCTAAACCTGGATCTCAAAGAATAGGTTTTGGAGGTAGAGATAGATTAACTGAAGATGATAATAAATCTGAAGTTGTACAAGGTGATGTAGATATATCTAAAGTGGTAGCAAACAATGTTGACCCTAATTTAAAAGCTCCTTTAATTGGTGCTAAGAAAACTACAATACAGGATAATATGCCACCAAAAGAAGATAAAACAATGTTGGCACAGAAAAATGATAACGAAGATGTAAAGACAGAGGAAGATGCAAATAAACAACTTGTAAAAACACAAGAAGCAAACACTGCAGAAGGTAAAGTAAAAGCAGGTGATGGCACATCAGTAACAAATGAGACTATTGCATTAGCAAAAGAATATAGAAAAGAATTAATGGCAGGACAAAAGTCTCAAGCCAAGTTAGTTTTTTTAGCTAATTTAGCATCAGGACTTCTAACAGGTAAAACAACACAAGGTGGTTTAGGTGGTGCTTTAGAAGTATTCGGAGCAGCTTTAGGTCCTGCAATAAATAATTATGCAACAATTAAACTTAAAGAAAATGAATTAGAAAATGATTTTATGTCCGATGCACTTACACTTGCAAAAGACGAAATTGATGCAAGAAATGGAGTTCTTGAAGCACCAGATTTTCCTGATGCAGTCCCAGGCATAATCCAACTTACAGATGATTCAGGAACAAGAAATGTCACTGCAAGACGATTAAAAGATGGTACAGTTCAATATGCTGTGTATGGACAAAAAGATCAATATGGAAGACAGTTATTTATTACAGCACCTTATGGATCCTATGATAAATTTTTAAAACAGGATTTTGCAGCTAAAGAACAAACCGATACATTGAGAGATCTATCAGCTAAGTACAAAGCATATAGTTTAGGTAGAGACTCAATTGATATTTTGAAAAAAGAAGATGTTGTTGGAGGTCCAAAAGGTAGACTTAATATTTTCACTAAACGTCTTGGTGATGCAATGAATGATTTTGGCATGGGCTTTTTTGGTCAAGAAGATGGTATGGCAAAAATAGCTGAGATGAGAGAAGATGTTAAACAAGGTTTAATTAGTGGTGGTAAGTCAGAAGAAGAGGCAGAGAAATATTTAAATGAAAAGTTTGGTAAAGGTAATTCTTTATTCAAAAAAACTTTAAAAGAAATGGGTGTATTTAAAGACACTGGTGCAGATCTTGAAAGATTAGCAATCAATGAAACAATTTTAACATATGCTCTTGCTAACTCATTGAAATCAAAAGATAGGTTAACAGAGAAAGATATTAAGATGGCACAAAACCTTGTTAATGTATTCCCAATGTTAAGAGGGGAAAAATCTGTAATTCAATCATTAGAAGCTGTTAATGAAACAATTTTAAAAGATATTGAACGTCTTGAGTTTGATTATACTAACGCTTACTTAGGTGATTCAATAACAATCTCTAACTACAGAAGAAGATACAATATTGTAGGATCAGAAGGTCAAGCACTACAAGGCGATCTTCCTGGATTCTTTGATAACATGAGTACGGAGGATGTATTAGGTAATATACAGATAGATTAATGGCTACATTAAAAGAAATACAAAAAAAACTTGATCAAAAAGATCTTAGCTTACTTGAACTAGACAAAAAAAGTAGAGCTGCGATTGATGAATTAATTAAACGTGGAGAATTAAAAGGCCCAAGTATGTCAGAACTTGGCCTTGAAAAAGAAAAAGCAGCAGGAGATATAGCTAGAAGAGATCAATTTTATAAAGACCCTATTGGAGCAGCATTAAAAGCTGAAGATTCTTTTTTTGAAGGTAGAAATACTGCAGAGCTAGCAGGAGATTTATCTGGATCTATTGCACCTTATGTAGCTATGAGAAAAAAAATATATGGTGCTGCTAAATCAGGTAATTTATGGATGAAAGGTCCTGCTACAATGGCAAGAAAAGCTGCAAATCTAGCAGATAAACTTCCTGGTAGATTAAAATTATTTGGTGGGGCTTTAAAATTATTAGCTAGAGCTGCTGATGTTCCTGAAAAAATTTTAAGAAGTCCTGCAGGTAGAGCTGAGTTATATTCAGTTCTTGGAGGTACAGCAGGTGCTGGTGGAGGTTCAGTTACATATGATATGTTGAATGAACAAGCTGGAGTTATGATTGCAAATGCAATTACAGATGATTTTAGAGACATACCTGATAAAGAAATAGACCAAGATATTTTATTAAATGCAGCAAGAGCTACATCAACAGCTGCAAAATGGAATGCAGGAGCTGCAGCACTTACTCCTTTTATTATGGGTCCTTTAGGTAAATTAGGTGTAAAGTTATTTGGTGCAAAATCTGAAAAGGCTGCAAGACTATCTGAGTTTGCAAAAGAAAAAGGTTTACCACTTCCCTTAATGACAGGAATAGAAGATGGTGTGTTTTCTGAACTAGGTAAAAATTATTTTAAAACAGTTGGTGTTTTTCCTTTTGTATCAGGGATAGGAAGAAAAGCTTTACAAGGTGCAGAGCAAGAGGCTAGTAAAATGTATCTTGACGGTATTGTGAAATATGCTCCCTTAATGAAAACATCAGCTTTATCATCGTCATTATATAATCAAGCAGCACAAGTGTTTAAAGAGAACGCAGCTGTAATTGGTGCAAAGTATAATATGTTTTCAGATGTAGCTGAAGCTATGGGTAACCCAAAAGTAATATCCTTAGATAGAACTACAAAATATGCAAGAGAACTTGTTGAACAAAACAAACAAATGTTTCCTGACATCCCTGGTTATACTCCTGGTATTGGAGATTTAGATATTAAGGCAATAGATAAATATTTGAAAGATGGTTCTGATCCATTAGCTTTATACATGAAAGCTATCGCTGCTTTAGGGGACCAACTTATAACACCAAAAGAATATGGTGGTGTGATGAGAATGTTAAATAGAGCAATTGAAGGCACAGACTTTAAATTACCTACAGGTTCAGTATGGCAATTAAGAGAATACATGGAACAAGATTTAGCTGAGTTTGGTCAAAAACTTACAAAAGATAATTTTTTAAAAGACGATGTCTTAAGAGAAACTTATGAAAACATGGTTAAACAAAGTGGTAAAGAGTTTGCTGATGCAGATATGGCTTACAAAACTACTCAAGGTTTGCAAATGTATGACAAACTAAAAGAAGCTAATGCAACATTTTCAGCTTTAATGGGTTTCATTAAAGATCCTATAGTTAAATCTTTTAGAAAATTTGATACGTCATTATTTACACAAAGAGGTGTAAATGGTGTTACTGGTGTTGCAGGATTACCTAGAGACTTGATGTTTAAACAAATGGAGAAAGATGTTTTTGCAACAAATTCTGCAGAGGCAATCGAACAATTTAAAGTTATCATAGGTGCTGCAGGTAAAAATGCTACACAGAATGGTAAAGCTTTATTTGAAGCAGCTAAAGCTAGATATTTATTTAATACTTTTTTCAAATCATTTGATACTGCTGCAAGTCCACAAGCCAAATCAATTTTTGATGATGTAGCTGAAAATGCTATGGTTAAGTCTGGAAATAAATACATGACAGAGGCCATGCAAGAATTAGGAACGGATACAGTTGCAAGTGGAAGAGCATTTTCAATTGACGATGTAAGATTAAATAATGGAATTTATGATGTGACTAACATTAAATTTAGTCCAAAAGATTTTGCTGATTTTAACATTAATAAATTTATGGATACTTTAGGTATTGGTAAAGCAACAGAAGATTTAGGAAGAAAAAAAATGGAATCTATGTTGGGTAAAAATGGTTTTAAAGAATTTACAAAGTTTACCGATTACATGAAAGCAATTTCTGATGTTGATATATCTGATACGTCTACATTCCTACAAAGAAGATTTACATTATCTGGAGGTAGAGGTGTATTATCAGGTGTAGTAATTGGTGGTGGTATGGCTGCAGTAAACCCTTTAGCACCTGCTGTGTTTTTATTTTTAGCAAGAAAAGCAGGAAGAATATTATCTGATCCAGTTGCTTTAAGATATTTAAATGATTCACTGGGAAGTGAAGAGGCTGTAAAGATTGCAAAGGGACAAAAAATTAGAGGTCAAAGATATGGTAGAAGTTATAATCCAAAAATAACAGCGTTAGGTCTAACACAAAAACGTGAGGCATTTGCAAGACTAATGAATTATGTATTAGACGAAGAAGAAGATAGTCCAAAAGTAAATCCAAAAAATATTGATCCTGTACGAATACAAGAGGAAATATTAGGTATGCCATTTGAATCACCACAACCAAGATATGATGAAAAGACTTTACCAAAAAATACTCTTGAATCTATGTACGCACAAGATTTTGTACCAAGCTCAGGTAGTGTAGAAAAAGACAATCAAATGGTAGACTATGTTCAGGCAACTGCAAGAGCAGAAATAGATACTGAAAACGAACAAGCATCGAGAGACATTGAAGCTGATGAAGCAAGAGTTACAGATAATATAGAGTTAGAAAATCCTGTACAACAGACACCGGATACCGGACAACAACAAGTTAACGCAGCACAATTTCAAGCGTTATTTCCTAATGATCCAACAGGAGCAGCCATAGCTCAAAGAGGAGTTAGACGTGGCTAAATCAGATAACGCATTACAAAAAATAGAGTCGCATGAAAAATTATGTCGAATTATGCAAAAACAAACTCAAGAACATATTAAAAATTTACAAGGTGACATTGCAAGAATAGAAAAAATAATGTTGACATCGGCAGGCGTATTAATTACTGGTATGGCAGGAATAATATTAGTATTAATTACAAAAGTTTGGTGAAATTAGTTTTAAATAAAAAATACCCGTACAAACATTACAATAGATTTTCAGATACAACTGGACGTAAGTATCTTGTTGATAATGTAAAAGTTCCTTCAGTTACAACCATATTGAGTGCCACAAAGGATATGAGGCAATTAAATAATTGGCGTAGAAGAGTTGGTGATAAAGAAGCTGACAGGATAATGAACCAAGCATCAACCATAGGCACAGAAATGCATCAAGTCCTTGAGTATTATTTAACAGGACAAGGATATTACAACGATCAAGATGAAGGCACTAAACCAAGAATGATGGCAAAAACCATTTTGGACAATATAAAATTAAATGAAGTATGGGGTAATGAGATAAGTCTTGAATATAAAAATCAATTTGCAGGAACTTGTGATTTAACTGCAGTAGCTTATGGAAAACCTAGTATTGTAGACTGGAAACAATCAAATAAGCCGAAAAAGGAAGAATGGGTGGATGACTATAAACATCAGTTGGGTGCCTATTATTTAGCCCATACAGCCAATTACGGGCCCATAGAACAGGGGGTAATATCAATTTGCACCAGAGACCTCCAATATCAAGAATTTAAGCTCTCAGAGCCAGAATTAATTGAATATGGTGATAAATTTTTAGAGAGATTAGAAAAATATAAAAAATTATAACAACCAGGATTTAAGATCTTCTTCTCCTAATGTTTTTGCTGCTATCTTACCTTTATTTACTAAAGATTTTAATATTGCTTCATCTAGAGTATTTTTTGTAACAATATCCACATACACCACAGTACCCTTTTGACCCATTCTATGAGCCCTATCTTCGGACTGCATACGGACTTCTAAGTTATAACTATTGCTGTAATATACGACAGTATTACATGCCGTTAATGTAAGCCCAAAACCACCTGTTGTCGGATTACCCACTAAAAATCTACATTTTGGATCTTTTTGTATTTTTTCTACGGCATCTTTTCTATCTAAAACTGAGACTTCTCCGTAAATAGATACGACAGAATCCTTGCCATATTTTTTTTCTAAAAAATCTTTTATCTCATGAATATTCCATAAATAGTTTGCCCATATGATCATTTTACCATCAGTTTCTTCAATAATTTCTTCAAGTGCTTTGAGCTTATGATCGTGTAATTTAAGCATATTGCCTTCATCATCTTTGGTAAATCCATTACAAACTTGATGTAGTTTAATAATTTCTGTTAATTTATTAGAAAAAGATATTGTGCTATCTTCAACTATTGCGAGTGCACTTGTACGTAAACGTTCATATATTTTTTTACTTTCACCCTCAAGTTCAATAAATCTTTTAGATCTTACCTTAGGTTTTAAGTCCAAACATTGATCTTTACGTATTCTGGTTGCAAATTGTTTGAGTCTTATTTCAAGTTCCTCTAACCTTTTGTAGTATTTTGGTACAGATATATATCTACCAGAGCCAACTGGTATATCAGTCATTTCAGCATATCTATTTCTGAAAGCTAAATAACTGCTAAAACCTAAAAGTTCTGGACTTAGAAATTGGCATTGTGTAAAAAGATCTAATGGAGATTTTGTTATTGGGGATCCTGTTAGTATACGCCTTATATACGACAATTTTCGTAATCCTAAAATGTTTTTTGTTCGTTTTGCTGATCGGTTTTTTATGGTGGTTGATTCATCCAGTGCTACAAAATTTAATTTATTTTTAGCTAAATAATCTTCACATGCTTCGAAACCTCTTTTTGTAGAAAGAGCTTCAACGTTTATTAAAAATATTTTAAGATCCTTAAATTCATTTAATTTGTAATAATCTCTTGGTTTATCTATGTTCCACTTAAATATACATTTTTTAATTACTTCAGGCATGTGTGCCTCTATCTCTGATTCCCAAATTGTATAAACAGATTTAGGTGCTATAATTAATGCTGCTGTAATTTTTCTTTGAAAAAACAAATAAGCCATATTATCAATTGTGACTTTTGTTTTACCTGTGCCCATTTCCATAAAATATGCCCATTGAACTTTTTCTGCTGATTCGTTCAATGCATTTCTTTGATGGTCGTATGGTTTAGTTTTATACGGATATTTCCACATCTAAAAAAATATATAATTTTTTTATTGCAAAGTTCAAGAAGATAATTTAGAGACACTCCAGGAGGAAAATATGGATATAGAAAAAATGTCATCCATTGACATTAGTCAAGAGAGTATTAAATCAATTTCTGACAAATGTCACCAACTACAAGAACTCCAAAAGCAATATAAGGAAAAAGAAGAAGAGCTTTCAAATATAAAATCTAAAGTTAGAGATTTGGAAGAACGAATCATTCCTGAAATGATGCAGGAAGCAGGGGTCTCTAAGATAAAACTTAAAGACGGTACTGAGGTTGAAGTAAAACCTTTTTACGCTGCTAAAATTCCTGAGTCTAGAATTGAGGAGGCCTTCAGTTGGTTAAGAGGTAAGGGCTTTGAAGATCTTATTAAGAACACAGTCACTGCTAATTTTAACCGAGGCCAAGACAATCAAGTGTCGGAGCTTATTAAAGTTTGTGAAGAGAATGGTTTTGCTTATTCTAAAAAAGAAAAAGTTGAACCGATGACTCTTAAGGCTTTTGTAAGAGAACAAGTTGAAGGTGGAAAGAAGATCCCTTTTGATTTGTTTGGCGTTTATATTGCAAATAAAACTAAAATAACAAATAAATAACGGAGAACAAATGAAGATAAAAGACGGACAAACGAATGAGGTTGCAGTTAAAAAAGAAGCAGGAGCAGTTGCTAGTTTTAACATAGAGCAATTTGCAGACGAGGGTTTTGATAATGTAGACTCTAAGAGTTTAGCATTACCATTTCTTAAAGTGCTTGGACAACTATCGCCACAGGTTACTCAAGGTGATAGTAACTTCATACCAGAAGCAAAAGCAGGTATGATTTACAATACAGTTACAGATGAACTTTATGATGGGCATAAAGGTATTACGGTAATACCTTGTTTCTATAAGTTAGAGTACATCGAATGGAGAGACAGAGATAAAGGTGCTGTAGCTCCTGTAAATGTTTATCCAAGTGACTCAGATATCATGAGTAAAACCACTCGTGGTGATGATGGTAAGGATAGACTTGAAAATGGTAATTACATAGAGGAGACAGCTTCTCATTATGTAATGGTTGTTGAGTCAAATAAAACATCAACAGCTCTTATTACCATGAAATCCACTCAGAGAAAAAAATCTAAGAAGTGGAATTCTATGATGATGTCATTACGACAGCAGAGAAAAAATGGTAAAGGTTTTTTTAAACCAGCACCATTTACTCAGCAATATAGCATGAGCACTGTCCTTGAAAAAAATAATCTTGGATCTTGGTTTGGTTGGGAGATATCTCACATTGGACCAGTTCAATCCGAAGAGGTTATGAAATCAGCTTTTGAATTTTATGAAAGCTGTAAGAAAGGATCCGTGAGAGTCAATCACGGTAAAGAAGAACAGGTAGCTAAAACTCCATTCTAGTATGGACCTACTTGACAAAACCTTGGAAGAGTTTGTAGAACTCTTCCAGGGCTCAAAAACATATTTTGGTGTTTCTAAACCAACGGGTAAAAAGAACTCGAAGGGTAAGGCAGAATTCAAACATTGGCTTGAACCTTCTCCAATAACAATTGAACATTGGAGACAACATTTAAAAGGAGAAGCTTACTATGGATCAGTTCCCATTCGAGATGATAATACATGCAGTTGGGGGGTCATCGATGTTGATCGTTATAATATACAGCAT
>Ga0098036_1000302_pt1 | contig 22780 bp, 11 predicted proteins | sample 4_EtaG_FD_77064 | JGI IMG/M metagenome (GOLD analysis project Ga0098036, IMG submission 77064) | Marine viral communities from the Subarctic Pacific Ocean - 4_ETSP_OMZ_AT15127 metaG | ecosystem: Environmental > Aquatic > Marine > Oceanic | place: Pacific Ocean | collected 2015-01-07 | reverse complement strand
CTCCACCTTGAGTTGCGTTAGAGTTTGAATGACCGCCTCCGCCGCCACCTGCATAACCTATTGTATCGCCAGGGAATGTTTTACCTGCACCACCTTGACCATTTTCACCACCAGTACCACTTGTATTCGCACCACCGCCGCCTCCGCCGTTTGCACTTGTACCTGAACCACCTGGATTTCCTTGTCCAGTAATTCCTGAACCACCACCAGAACCTTGACGACCTCCGCCACCAGAACCTCCTGATTTACCTGTAGCACCATTCTCTGAGCCGCCTCCGCCGCCACCTGAAGCTGGAATATTTCCAAACGCACCTGCACCACCATTATTACCTGGACCTGCAAATCCAGTTCCTGGTGAGGCACCACCACCTACTGTTACAGTATATGGTATACCTGGCGCACTAGTGATTGAAGCAGAAATATATCCTCCTGCACCACCTCCAGCACCTTGGTTTTCACCACCGGCACCGCCACCTGCAACAAGAAGATATGTATATGTGTATTCATTCGTCTTTTGTTGTAAATCACTCATTGCGATTGCACCTGAAGGTATTCCTGCAAGAGCTCTTACATTTGTAGCACCCATATTAATCGCTGTTGAAGTAGGAGATACTCCTAATTCATCATTGACCTGGGATAATGCTATCTGAGCGTTAGGTGTTGCCATTGTAATGTCTCCTTATTTATTTTTCAATTCTGTAATTTGGTCTTGTAAGTCTTTAACTGCTTCAATTAAGAGAGCAGTAAGTCTATCATATTTAACTGCCTTAACACCGTCTTTTCTTGTTGCAACGATTTCAGGCATAACTTTTTCTACATCTTGTGCGATTACACCAACATCATTCTTACGAACAAAGTATCCGTCTTCGCCACCTTTTTCATCTATGAATGATTGTTTCCAGTCAAAGAATACACCGTTAATCTTACCTATTAAGTCCATTGGACTTGGAATGTTAACAATGTTCTCCTTGAGAGCAATATCAGATGAATAGAAGGCAGTAATATCGTTTGTTGCCCTTAATTCTCCAGCAGTACCTGAAGCAGCCGTGTTCAATCCTAAACTATCTAGTTGAACATCATTGCCGTCCGTAGTGTTTGATACAACAACCGTACCTGCTTGTGTAGGTAAAGTAACTGTTATATCTGCCGTAGAAACAGGACCTATCAAAGTTACGGAATTTGTTCCGTTATCTGTACCTTCTTTGAATAAGATACTACCTGCGGTAGTTGCTCCGCCTGCGGCTAATGTTATTACACCAGTACCTACTGCACCAGTAGTTGTTATTGTACTAGAACCTATGTTTATGTTACCAAAACCTGAAGTGATTGAACCACCGTCTAAGGCACCAGTTTCTACTAGGTTAGTCATTGCTGTGATTTCAGCGGCAAAGTAAGTTGCGAAAGTTTGTACTGTAGTTTGTCTCATAGTACCACCATCGTTGGTTACGATACCATCTCCGTCTGCTACTGCCGTTGTACCTACTGATGTACCACCATCCATTAAGTTAACTTCATCTACAGTTGCACTAATCGCCGTTGTAGAAGCAGTTGCGAATGGTTGTAATGTACCAGCAGCGTTTGCAACATTAACTGCTCTGTCAGCAGTTGGGTCAACAACACCTAAAGTTGTTTCAAATGAATCCGCCGTTGAACCTTCGAAGACAATTGAACCTGTGTTTGTTATACCTGTTGTTGTTAAAGCACCTGTTGATACTGCACCAGTAGTTGTTATTGTTGATGAACCATTGTTGATGTTACCAAAACCTGATGTGATTGAACCTGCATTTAAAGCACCACTTTCTACAAGATTACCCATGTTAGTAATTTCACTTGCGAAATATGTAGCAAATGTCTGTACTTTAGTTTGTTTCATAGTACCGCCGTCATTTGTTACGATACCATCATCATCAGCGACAGCAGTTGTACCTACTGTAACACCACCGTCCATTATGTTTAATTCTGCCGGTGTAGCCGCAATTGCCGTTGTTGAAGCGGCAGCAAATGGTATTAAAGTACCTCCAACATTAGCAATATTAACTGTATTGTCTGTTGTTGGGTCTACAACACCTAAAGTTGTTTCAAAACTGTTTGCTGTACTTCCTTCAAATACTATTGAACCTGTGTTTACAAAACCTGTAGCGGTTACTGTACTTGATGAAGCGATAGCACCGGAATCTACTGTTCCTGCCAGAGTTACATTGGCACCAGAGAAGGTTGCCGCCGTAGTTGTACCTGACTTGATGATTAGATTACCAGAGTTATTGGTTGCACTACCATAAGTAGTACCGTCATCTAGGAAGAAAATGTCTCCGCCACCAGCGTCCACTTTAATATCTCCTGGAGCGTCTAGTGTAATATCAGTTGCACCATTTAGTACAAAGTCAAGGGCAGTAGTACCTGCAGCCTTCATTGTGATATTATCACCATCAGCGTCTAGTATAATGTCTGTTGTTGCGTCTAGTGTGATTGTTGAACCACTATCTATTTCTGCAATTACAGGAGTTGTTAGTGTTTTGTTTGTTAATGTTTCTGTAGCAGTTATCAATGATACTGTACCAGTTAAGTTTGGTAAAGTAATTGTTCTATCTGCTGTAGGGTCAGTAGCAGTTAATGTTGTTTCAAAACTGTCATCACTTGAACCTTCAAAAACGAAACCTGTTTGTAAGTTAACTGTAGAGGAATCTACTGTAGTTGTAGAACCTGAAACTGTTAAGTTACCTGCGATAGTTACATTTGCACCTGACATTGTGATTGCTGTCGTAGGTGTAGAACCTGATTTAATAAGTAATTCACCTGAAGATTGAGTTAATGAACCAAATGTTGTACCATCATCTTTTAAAGTTATATCAGCACCACCAGCGTCTAATACGATATCAGCAGCTGCGTCTAATGTAATATTTGCTCCACTATCAATCTCAGCAATTACTGGAGTTGTTAGTGTTTTATTTGTAAGTGTATCAGTAGTTGCTTTACCTACCAATGTGTCTGTTGCATTAGGTATAGTAATTGTTCTATCTGCTGTTGGGTCTGTAACTGCAATAGTTGTTTCAAAACTGTCTGCTGTAGAACCTTCAAATACTAATGGACTTGCATTTGATAATATTGCTTGTGTAGCGGTTACTGTACTTGATGATGTTATTGCACCTGAAGCAACAGTACCTGCTAATGTTACATTGGCACCACTAAATGTTGCCGCTGTAGTTGTTCCTGATTTTATTATTAAATTACCACCTGTGTTTGTTGCACTACCAAAAGTAGTACCTGCGTCTTTAAAAAATATATCTCCGCCATCAGCGTCTAATGATATATCACCACCTGCGTCTAATGTTACTGATGTTGTACCATCTAATACGAAATCTAGTACAGTTGTACCGCCGTCTTTGAAAGTAATGTTAGCACCATCAGCGTCTAAATTAATATCGCCTGCACTATCTAAAGTTATAGATGATCCAGTCATTGTTGTAATAACTGGACTTGTTAATGTTTTATTTGTTAAAGTGTCAGATGTATCCGTTCCTACTAGTGTAGTAGTAGCGTTAGGGATAGTTACTGTTCTATCTGCTGTTGGGTCTGTAGCAGTTAGAGTTGTTTCGAAACTGTCTGATGTAGCACCTTCAAATGTAAATGAAGCGCCTGAAAAAGCGGCACTTGAAATAGTTGGTGCTGTTAGTGTCTTGTTTGTAAGGGTTTGAGTAGCTGTTGCCGTTACCACCTCAAATCCACCGGCAGTTGAGCCGTCATGCACTCGTAGGGTATCTTTATCAGTATCTACACTTACCTCACCAACGACACCAGTAAAGGAATTATTCTGCGAAGTAGTTCCTCTTCTTAATTGTAAAGCTGTTGGCATTGATATCTCCTGTTATCTTCTATTATTTATACTATTTATCAAAGTTATTCATTATATTATGCAACACTTCCTAAATCTACTGTATCAGTAGAACCACGAGGTTCCATGTAATCAAATAAATCTCCTGTTATTGCGCCAAAGGCGTCTGTAGTTGAAGCTGTTACTGCTCCTGCGTCATGGTTTCCTGTTGCCGCCGGGTGTTGTACCAGAGTTGATTGTGGAAAGGATGTGTCTGATGTTATTGCTACTGTTCCTGACCTATTAGGAAAAGTAAATGTTCTATCAGCAGTTGGGTCTGTGACCGCTAATGTGGTCTCAAAACTGTCTGCTGTACTTCCTTCAAATATTAAACTAGTAACTGTTGGACTTGCATCCAAAGCTATAGATATATCATTATTTGAAACTGTTGTGGTGATATTTGTACCACCTGAAAAATCTAATGTGTCTGTACCTACTGTTACACTATCGTTAGAACCACTATCTGCACCTACTGTTAATACAGTTGATATAGAGGCAGTACCTACAGAGGTTACAAGTCCTTTTGCGTTAGCAGTAATTACTGGTATAACAGTTGTACTACCAACCGCTGATGTATCACTATTTACTGTCGCTAATGTTACTGCACCATTTGTTGCTACAGTAGCGTCACCACTAAACATACCGTGAGTTATTAAAGTACCTGTTGCATTTGGTAATGTAATTGTTCTATCTGCTGTTGGGTCTGTAACTGTTAAAGTTGTTTCGTGTGAGTTAGCAGTTGAACCTTCATATACAATTGAACTATCAGATAAAGTTAAACCTGAAACTGTTGGACTTGTTAATGTTTTATTTGTTAATGTGTCTGTTGTTGCACGACCAACAATTGTATCACTTGCTGAACTAGGTAATGTTAAAGTAATATCACTACCTGGATTACCTACTGCAATAGTTGTTTCGTGTGCGTCTGCCGTAGAACCTTCAAATACTAATGGTGTTGCACCAGTTAATGTTCCTAAGGCAGTAATTTCTGTTAAATTACCTGTTGAAATTACAGTACCAGTTACATCTGGTAAAGTTAATGTTCTATCAGCACTTGGGTCTGACGCCGTTAATGTTGTTTCAAAACTATCGTCTGTAGAACCTTCGAAGATAAAACCTGTTGTAATATTAACTGTAGATGAATCCACAGTTGTAGTTGTACCAGATACAGTTAAGTTACCTGCAATGGTAACATTTGCACCCGCCATTGTGATTGCTGTTGTAGGTGATGAACCTGATTTAATTACTAATTCGCCACCTGTTTGTGATAAACTACCGTAAGTAGTACCGTCATCTTTCAATATAACATCAGCACCACCAGCGTCTAACACAATGTCAGTCGTAGCGTCTAATGTAATTGTAGAACCGGAATCAATTTCTGTTATGATTGGTGTTGTTAATGTTTTGTTAGATAAAGTTTGTGTTGAGGCAATACCTGCTATTGTATCTGAAGCAGTTGCTGGTAATGTTAAAGTAATATCAGCACTAGGATTGCCTGGTGCTAAAGTTGTTTCAAAACTATCACTTGAACTTCCTTCAAATACTAGATTGCCTGTGATTGTACCACCAAAAGAAACAGTATCAGTAGCGGCGTCACCTAAAGTTATGTTAGCGTCTCCTTCAGTATTACCAGTAACAGTTAAATTACCTGCTACAGTAACATTGGCACCACTCATTGTGATTGCCGTTGTACTTGATGAAGATGATTTTATGACTAGTTGACCAGATGAGTTAGTAAATCTACCAAATTCTGTACCGTCATCTTTAAGAATGATATCTGCACCACCAGCGTCTAAATTAATATCACCAGAACTGTCTAAAGTTATTGTTCCGTCTGGTGTAAGTATAGTAGATGTGTATTCTAATGCGTTTGCACTACTATTTACTCTTAATATCTGTCCTGATGTTCCTATAGCGGTTAAACCAGTACCACCGTGTATAAAACCTACACTTTCGCCTGATTGATACTCTGCTAATCCAGTAGCATTTCCGCTACTGTCGAAGACCGTCCTTATTGGTACTTTATCTGCCATATGACTATTTATCCTTTTTTACTCTTAAAATGAGAAAAATGCCCTTTCTTGTGTTGTAATACTATTACCATCTGATTTGGTAAATGCCGTAAATACTATATCAGTTGGACCTGAAGCTTTCATTTTTAATTGTAAGGCTGCTGAACTTAATCCACCTGCCTTTGTGAATAGTGGAACTGTTCTTGTAACAATCCCAGTAGCGGAGTCCGCCGTTGGTATTTTATCAGTCCCTATTTTACTATCTGATGGTAAAGTAATTACTGTACCGTCTGATGATATACTTGCACCACCAAGGTTAATCGTACTACCATCTAAATATAAATCATTCCATCTTAAAGAAGATGTACCTAAATCATATGTTGTATTAGCGGCAGGTACAAAGTGAGACGCTATTCTTGCATTAAATGTTACCGTATCTGATGTTGCGTCTCCAAGGGTAGTATTACCAGTTGATGTAAGAGTTGAAAATGAACCTGCAACGGAAGAACCTGTAACATCCGTTAAGAACGCAACAGTACCAGAACCATTTTGGAATGTAATTGTTCTATCTGCTGTAGGATCCGTAACTGCTAAAGTTGTTTCAAAACTGTCTGCTGTACTTCCTTCAAATACAATAGTTGGACTATTGATTGTAGGACTATTAAGAGTTGGACTTGTTAATGTTTTATTTGTAAGTGTTTCACTTCCTGCTAATGTAGCAAAACTATCACCTTGTAAAGCAGTATTAAATTCTGAAATACTACCTGTTATTGTATTAGTTTCTAAATCAATTGACTTGTTTGTAAATGTATCAGTTGTTGCTTTACCTACCAATGTATCACTACCAGAACTAGGTAATGATAAAGTAATATCAGCACTAGGATTACCTGGTGTTAATGTTGTTTCAAAACTGTCTGCTGTAGAACCTTCAAAGACTAAACTACCTTGAATTGTACCACCAAAAGTTACTGTATCACCGGCAGCGTCACCAATTGTTATATTGCCATCATTTTCTGTTGCACCAGTTACTACTAAATTACCTGCAATAGTAACATTGGCACCTGACATTGAGATTGCCGTTGTAGAACTACTACCTGATTGTAGTCTTAATTCACCACTATTGTTTTTTAATCGTCCAAATTCTGTGCCATCATCTTTTAGAATAATATCTGTGCCACCAGCGTCAAGTATAATATCACCAGCACTATCTAATGTGATATCACCACCACTATCTATTTCTTCAATAGTAGGTGTCGTTAATGTCTTGTTCGTTAATGTGTCTGTTGTATCTTTTAAAACAATTGTACCAGTTGCATTTGGTAATGATATTGTTCTATCTGCTGTAGCGTCAACAGTTGTAAGAGTTGTTTCAAAACTATCGTCAGTTGCACTTTCAAAAACAAAGGCGTTTTGAATGTTGATAGTGGTTGAATCCACAGTAGTAGTTGTACCAGATACAGTTAAGTTTCCATCTACTGTTAAGTTACCTTCAGCTGTTACATTTGCACCACTAAATGTTAATGCTGATGTAGCACTTGAACTTGATTTAATTACTAACTCACCACTACTATTACTAAATTGTCCAAAGACAGTACCAGCGTCTTTTAATTTTATATCATTACCAGCAGCGTCTAATGAAATATCACCAGAAGCATCCAAGGTCATATTAGTACCTAAAATTTTGTTAATAGTAGGTGTTGTTAATGTCTTGTTTGTTAAAGTTTGTTCTGCGGTTAAAAGAGCTACAGTACCAGTTTCATTTGGAAATGTTATTGTTCTATCTGCTGTTGGGTCTACTACTGTTAATGTAGTTTCAAAACTGTCTGCTGTGCTACCTTCAAAAGTTAAACCTGTTAAAACAGGTGTAGCATCCATCGCTATGGAGATATTGTTATCTGAAACTGTTGTGGTGATATTTGAACCACCTTCAAAGTTTAATGTATCACTTGCTAACGATACTGTATCGTTTGACCCACTATCTGCACCTACAGTTAATGTGGTTGTAATACTTGCCGTTGAAATTGAAGTAACAAGTCCTTTTGCATTGGCAGTAATTACTGGTATTGCCGTAGAACTACCTACTGCTGATGTATCTGAATTAACAGTTGCTAATGTTACTGCACCACTTGTTGCTACAGTAGCGTCACCACTAAACATTCCATGAGTAATAATTGTACCAGTTGCATTTGGAATTGTTATTGTTCTATCTGCTGTAGGGTCTGTGATTGCTAAAGTTGTTTCAAAACTATCTGATGTAGAACCTTCAAATACAAGTGGACTAGCACCTGCAAAGACAGCACTTGTTGCTGTTATGATACCAGTTAATGTTGCTGTAGATAAAGTTTTATTTGTTAATGTATATGTACCAGATTGTATTGCTGTTTCTATTGCACTACCACCATGAATACTTGTTGCACTTGCGGTTGTAAAGTCAGTTTGTGGTACTTGACCTACAAAATTACCACCATCAGAATTTCTTTGTAATATTGAACCAGCAGTAGTAATATTAATTGTAACATCATCTAAAGCGCTAAGAGATGATACGCTTGTTATAGAACCACTTGCAGCTGGTAAGGTTACTGATACTTTTTGAGGACCTGCACTATTAGTTGATGTTATTTTTGCTTTAATTGGCATAATTCCCCTAGTTTATACCATAATATATTATCTTGTCGCATTTGGACTCACCGTTACTGTACCTTGTAATACTCTTGTTACCGTGCTATCTGACGAAGTTACCTCTATATCATATACATAACGACCTTCTTCTAACTCCGCCGTTTGTGTTGGTGTTAGTGAAAGTGTTATCTGACCTAGAGTCCTGTCTGAACTGAACGAAATTGTAAATGTCGCTGAAGCTGAACTTGATGAATAAGATTTACGGACCTGTGCTGCTCCTGTATAATCAGTTAAATCAAAAACTGTATCGTCTGAATTATAAACCGTTACTGTACTTGAAAAACTTGCACCTTGGTCAATAAGTAAATTCGCTATCGCTGCCATGTAATCTCTCCTATTACACTATTTATAAGGAAAGTTTACTTATCTTCTTTAGTATCTTTAGTATCTTTTGATGTTTCTGGATTTTCTGCCGCCCACTTTTTTGCTTCTGCTTGAATTGTGCCTGTGTAATAATTCATCAATACATCAATCTTTTCAATTTCTACTTGATGATTTAATTTTGCCACTTTCATAGCATTGTATTGTTCAGCGTGGACCTTACCTTTTAAGGTTAATTTTTCCATATCTAAATCAATGTTTTTCACTTCTTCTACTTTTGCTTTTTCAGCCATAATTTACTCCTTAATAATTATATTTTTTCTTTTAATTCTTTGATAGCCTGTAACAATAAAGGAACAAGTCTATCATATTTAATTGCCTTGATACCATCTTTTCTAGTACCTACAACCTCTGGTAAAACTGCTTCTACTTCCTGAGCAATAAGACCTACATCTTTCTTTCTCATAAAGTATCCGTCTTCACCACCTTTACTATCTATATAGTCATCTTTCCAATCAAAGAATACACCTCTGATTTTATCTACCATATCTAATGCACTTGGTATTTCTATAATGTTTTCTTTCAAAGAAATATCTGAACTATAGAAGGCAGTAATATCATTTGTCGCTCTTAACTCACCAGCAGTACCTGAAGCAGCAGTATTTAGTCCTAAACTATCTAACTGTACATCATTACCATCAGTTGTATTTGAAACGACTACTGTACCTGCTTGTGTAGGTAAAGTAATTGTAATATCAGCACTTGGGTTACCACCAGAGAAAGTTGTTTCAAAACTATCTGCTGTAGAACCTTCAAATACTATTGAACCAGTATTTGTAATACCAGTTGTTGTTATAGCACCAGTATCTAATGTGGATGAACCGTTGTCTATATTACCAAAACCTGAAGTGATTGAACCACTATTTAATGCACCAGTTGTAACTATGTTACCACCACCAACACTATGACTTGCAAAGTAAGTTGATACTGTATCAACATTTGTCATTTTCATTGTGCCGCCATCATTAACTAATAAACCATCACCTGAAGCAACAGCGTCTGTACCTCTTGCAGTACCACCATCAATCAAATTTATTTCATCTACAGTTGTTGAAATCGCCGTAGTTGAAGCAGTAGTAAATGGTTGTAAAGTACCACCTACATTAGCAAAGTTAATTGTTCTATCAGCAGTTGGGTCTACAACACCTATAGTTGTTTCAAAACTATCTGCTGTTGAACCTTCGTAAATAATTGTAGGACTATTGATAGCAGGACTTGTTAAAGTCTTGTTTGTCAATGTGTCTGTAGTATCTTTACCTACCAATGTGTCTGTTGCGTTAGGTAGTGATATTGTTCTATCTGCTGTTGGGTCTACTACTGTTAATGTAGTTTCAAAACTGTCTGCTGTTGCACCTTCAAATACTAAACTACCTCGCATATCACCTGCACCTGTAAATATTGGTGTTGCAATAGTTGGACTATTGATTGTTGGACTTGTTAATGTTTTATTTGTAAGTGTTTCAGTTGCTGTGATTAATGAAACAGTACCAGTTAAGTCAGGTAAAGTTATTGTTCTATCAGCAGTTGGGTCAGTTGCCGCTAAAGTTGTTTCGAAACTATCAGCAGTAGAACCTTCAAATACAAAACCAGTAGTTATATTAACAGTTGAGGAATCTACCGTAGTTGTACTACCAGATACAGTTAAGTTTCCTGCAATGGTTACATTTGCACCACTAAAAGTCATAGCAGTTGTTGTACCAGATTTAATAATTAAATTAGAACCAGTTGCTGTTAAACTACCAAAAGTAGTACCATCATCTTTTAAGAATACATCTCCGCCACCTGCGTCTAATGTAATATCAGTTGTAGCGTCTAGTGTAATTGTAGAACCACTATCTATTTCTGTAATAATTGGTGTAGTAATTGTAGGACTTGTAAATAAGTTTGCAATAGTCATTTCTCTCAATGCACTTGCTGATGTGTCATTGATAACTATACTATCACCTGTTGCCGGCGCACCACCTAAATCAGTTGCACCTGTAATTGTACTAACACCAAAAGCAGAAACTTCACTTTCTAACTCATTTAATGCACCTACTATACTTGTTGCACTAATAGAGGACGACAATGTTGCCATATCGCCAATATCACTTGACGCCTGGGTGTTAAAGGTCGTTCTAAAAGTTTCTAAAGTATCTGTTGCTGCTACGCTTCTTACTGCCATATTATTTTACCAATTTCATTAATAAGTCTTTAATTTCGTGCATTTCTGACTTAATATTATTTATGTCTCTTAATGCACTTCTTAAATCGTCATTAGATTTTTTTGCTTCCTTTATTCTGTTCATAAAATTATCATATGCTTTTCTATCAGTATTTACTATTGCTGAAGAACTTGTATCTCTTATTAATGTTCTATGTCCTTCTACTAATATTTTACTCATTAGATTGCCAATGCTATCCCTCTCATATCTGTTATTCTTGGTGGATATGCTGGGTTAGTTCCTTTCATAACAATTTTAATTTTAAATGATTGAAATTCTTTTATTCCTGTTTCACTAAACTCATAATCAAAGAAATCTTGTTTAAAGTTTTCGTTGTAAGGTGATTGACTACGACCTTCACTTGAAACTGCTGTGTTTGCTTGTGTTATTTGTACATAAGGTATATCTTTCATTTCTCTATCATCATCAGCACCTTTTACTTTTCTAAACACTTCTATAGAAGAAGTTGGGAATACACTTGCTGCCATTCTAACATCTAATGCTGTAGCAGGTGTTTCTAAAGTTACCTCTTTAGTTACATATTTAGACGCAACACTACCACCAGATTTATCTGTTTCTGCAACAAATCCTGTTCTATTACTAGAAGTTGGACTATCTATTCTATTGTGTATCGCATACATATTTGTTCTTTTCATATCAATAACAGGTGATACATTTTCATTTGTACTATCTAAAGTTATTTTATAGAACAATGATTTAACACTTGATAAATGATTTGTTTCGTTAACGCCACTTAATACTGCTCTTGCTGTAGTAAAGTAGAAGTTATCATTTGGTACAATATTTGTATAAGAAGCACTTGTTGAATAAGGTGTTTCTGAACCATCAATAGATTTTGTACTTGTTGTTTTAATACTATGTAAACTTGTAGTATCAGGGAAATTTTGCATACCAATTTTAGGCATAACACTTTCAAACGCTTTATCTTCCGTAGCAGTAACACTTGAACCACCCACACTACCAGTTGAAGTGGCAGCGTCACCTGATATTGTTATTGTGTAACTATCTTCCGTTACATTACCAACATCATGTGTACCATTTATTGCACTTCCCAAAATACCATTGTAATCAGTTGAACCAGCAAGACCTGCAATTGTTACCTTACTAGGTTTGCTACTGTTCATGCCGTGAGCAAAGTGATTAATTTTTACTATCGCTGGGTTGCCACCAAATGTTGTAGCAGAACCGGCAGTAGCATTTGTTTCAATTGGATTATTATCTAAAGTCTTAACTGGTAAAGCGTCATTCGTTAATGTTAAAGTACCTGTAGTACCAGTTGTAAATTTTGCTTTGTAGATTGTAATTTTTAAATCTTCCATTTGGTCTTCTGTCCATAGACTTGCATTTTGTGAACGGAATAAAGAACCAAATAAAGGTTGTGTAGTTATTCTTCTTGTTGAAGTGGTAACATCTGTATCACCTAATCTACTTACCCATGCTTTATAATTTTGACTATCTGGTTTTAATACGATAGCATATTCTTTACCACCTTGTAAATATATAGGACTTGGGAATGTAACCGTTGTTGCTGTTGCAGCCGTTGAACTTGTATTAACATCAGCAGCAGCGACCGTAACTTCACTAAATGGAATTATTCTTCTACCTGGTCTACTTTGTATAGTTTCTGTTAAATAAACTTTAATTGGTATTGTACTATCTTTTTCTTCAAAGAATACATCTACTTTTGTTATGAATATACCTTCTAAATCTTGTACACTAAATGTTTGTGCTAATGGGTCTCTATTGTTTTCTGGTGGTACGATACCTGCACTTACACTAAAGTTATCTACTGTTCTTCTTGTATCTGTTTCTGATACTGTGTTTGCTCTGATAATTGGAACTCTTGTAGATTGTATTGTTTCTTCCATAGTTGTTTGTAAACCACGAGCAGTAAATGTAGCATCAGCAAAAGTATCAACATCATTATCTGTAGAACTATTTGTAGATGAACTTGTTAATCTGAATACTCTATCACCTGTTCTAAATCTTTCTGTAGATGAAGCAGGTATTGTAAATGTACCTGAAACAGAACCAACACTATCTGTTACCAAGTTACCACCTTTTACACCACTTGTAGGTGTTACATGACTTGTAACTAATACATTGTCAAAGTAAGGGTAAACTTTTGTGTTTGGTTTTAATCTTGTACCACTAAATGCCACATCCTGTGTACGAATAAAAGGTATAAATGCAATGTCAACAATTCTATCACCAAATGATTGTCTTTGCACATTTGAACCTGCAATCTCTCTTGTAATACCTGTTCTTGTTCTTGTTTGAATAGAACCAGAAATTGTAGCATTTGCTTCTACATTACCATTTCTTGAGCCAGCACTTTGTGACCAGTTACCTGACCAGTTAGTCTGCCAGTTATTCCAAACTGTACCTAAACTATTTGTACCACCTGCAAGGGTAGTCATTGTATCAAATAAAGCATTATCATTAATTAATACATCTGGTTTTCTTGTTGTATCGTACCACTCATCTAAATCTGGAGTTAATGCAATATCACCTTTGTATTGAAATACCAAGAATGGATTACAGTTAACTGATTTACTAGCATATGGATTCTTTGCTAATTCTGCATGGTCATATGGTAATGTTACCAAATCACCAGTTAGTTTATATCCTGCGGTTGTTCTTTCAGCGTCTGTATCTGTTGATCCTTCTTCAATAAGTTTTACAATATCAGCGCTAAATTCAGGTCTTAATTCACCTTCATTCATATCTACTGAACATTTATATTCAGCTGATAAAGTATCACCAATATTATGACCTTTGAAACTATCTACAATAATACCATTTTTAAATCTATCTAATCCTGTTGTAGCGTCTTGTACCTGTGTATTGATTGCTGTTTGTTCTAACAATGAAAGTTGAGTATAGTATTCTACATTCTTTAATCTTTGTTCTAATTTACCAATATCTCTCATTGTGTATCTTCTATTATCTAAAGTTGTAATTGTTACATCACTTGTACTGAAAGTATAAGGTGGTAATTTTATGTAGTATAACGCCATAGCGTCATCAATTGGTTCAGGTCTTTGAGGGTCAATCGCCGCTGTACCTTTTGCTTGTTTGAATAAACCTTCTTTAGTTAAAAAGACACCATCTATTCTACTTAAATAAAATTCAAAATCTATTGTTGCGTCTGAACTAGGTTTTGGAACATCAACGGTAGAAGCACCTGCATTGATATAATCTTTTGCACCAATACTATCTACACCACCATAACCAATTACATTTGAACTATCTGATACTCTAGGTCTAAAATCTAAAGCGTCTCTTAATTGTATTTTACCTTTTGTTGGACTATCAAAAGAAGGTATGTCTTCATAATCTACAACACCAGAATAACTATCTACACTAAAATAATCACCAGTACCGTGATTGAAATGTTGAAATGTAATTAACAATCTACCAGTTGGATTTTGTGTACCATCTTTTCTTACTATACGACCAATGTCGTAATAACTATCTCTTTGTCCTGTATCAAGTGAAAATCTATCTGTAATTTCTGTATGACTTGTTGTCGCAGCCGTACTAAAGTCAGGTGCCATATAAACACTTGTCAAAGCATAAATATCTGCCTTACCTAAACTAATTGTTTTTTCTTCCGCTAATGCTTGACTATCTACTGTAACAGTTATACCTGTTTGTAGTGATTTAGTTTTTTCACCTGCAATACTTCTAGTTATTGTTGCAATCAATTTAACTTTAGCAGTAGCAAAGTTAGCACCAAGGTCAATTTGAACTTGTCTACCTGTTGGACTACCAGTTAATGTGAATATAGCGTCACCTTCATGGTTGTTACCTGATAGTGAAACAATATCACCTATAGCACCAGAGGTTGTACCTGCTGTCATAATTGATAATGTATAATCTGCTTCTGAATGAGCGTCAAATGTTTCGTTTGCACCTGCTGAGAAAGTTGCAACACCAGAACTAGATAAAGTATCTACGAATTGTCTTCGTACTTTATGACTTGTATCTGTTATACCTGCATTGTCAGTTGTCTTTAATGTTTTAATAACTCCTTCAGGTAATTTATAAACTAATGAAGTATCAGCAATGTCTTGTAATTTTGTTCTTCTTCTTTGTGTAGAAGCAGAGGTAGTTGTAGTTGGTACAAATGCACTTACTTCCATTAATGTGTTATTTGTAATACTTGAAACAAATCTACTATACTGTGTACCGGAATCATCTTCAAAGACAATGTTATCACCAATCTTTAATTCACTTGTAAATTTAGTATTGTTACCATTTACTACTGTTACACCTGCTACAATGTTTATTGTACCAGAAATTGTTATGTTACTTTCATCTTCTTCATTTGCCGCTGTAACTGTTAAAACTGTATCAGCAGTAAAGTTTGGCGAACCTGTCATACCAATAGATTTTGTTTCTGCAAATTCATATTCAGTAACACCTTTTCTATCTGATAAGTCAGATAAAATAGCACCACTATTTGAACTTTCATCTGCCACAGTTTCACCTGCTGAGAAAGTACCAGTAACATTTGATACGACAATTGTTGTAAGTATAGATTGTTCTAATATAATTTGGTCACCAGCGTCTGTTTGAGAAGCACCATCTGTACTATCTAAAACTAAAGCGTCACCATCCTCAGTTATAAATGCGTCTGGGTCAGCGGAAGTGTTAGCAGATATTTCTTCAATGATACCAGTTGCACCTGATGTAGCACCAGTTAATGTTTCGCCTGTATCATATGAAACACTTGTACTTACTGCCAAGTGTTGGAACATATCAATGTTAAATAAACCTAATTTATAAATTGATGTTGAATTGGTTGATAACGCACCAGCAGTACCTGATTTATATTCAAAGTATCTTGCCTTTGCACGACCAATTTGTTTTACATCTACATTTTCAGTTGCTGGGTTTGTACCTCTAGTTGTATTTGTATCTTTGTATAATTGTAATTCTTTAAATGCTTCTGTTTCACCTGATACTGTACCAATATCTGGCGAACCATGTATATTTGTTACCTCTACAAAACTACCTACATTTAATCTAGTTGTATTATTTTGTATAGTATCAAACTCTCTTGCTTTTTCTACTGTAAGAAATTTTTGTCCAGTTGTATCTATTTCATACCCTTTAACATATGCCTTACCTGGAGATAAACCTAATGCCAATCTTGCTTCTGAATTAGCGGAACTTAAACCATTGTATAAACTTTCACTATCTATAGAATATATACCACGATTACTACCGTCATTTTGATGTTCTCTTACATCTAAATCAAAAGGTTTAATAACATAATCACCACTTTCATCTGCTGTTCTTCTTGCTAGTGTTTCTTCTAATACACCATATTCTGTTCTTTTAATAATGTTCTCAATATTACCTGTATTTGTTCTTACCAATTCTACAAAGTTACTATCACTAGTTGATGTAGTTACAAGTTTAGCAAGTGTTAAAACAATTTTATATCTATGAGCACCGGCAGCATTTATGTTTGATGAACCAGTTGCATTATCAGTTAATGTGGAATCATCTTCAGGTGTTAAGAAACTTTCTGTTACTGTAAATCCTACTCTATAAGATGGAGTGTTTGAATAAGGGTCAAGTATTAAAGTCTGTTCAGTATTCTTAACAAAGAAACCATCAATAAAATATACACCTTCTTGTACATTAACTGAACTACCAAAACCCATAGCATTACTATCTGTTGGTAATGAAGTACCAGAAGTACCTACAACAGCACTTGAAGAAATACTATTATATGTAAATGTTAATGTTTCTCCTTCTGTAAATGTTTTTGATGTAGTGTCTGTACCAGAAGCAGTATATGTAACATATATTGTTGCAGCTGCGGTTGTACTTGCTTCACTTGAATTTACAACAGTTGCCGTAATACCAGAAGATGAACCTGTTACAGTTAAACCTACTAGATTAGCAGCAGTTGATGTTGTATGACTTGCTAACTTAACATAATCATACTTTGAATTGTAAGTTACTGAACCAGGTATGACCATTGAACCGTCTTTGAAGACATGTTCGCCAAATCTTGCTACTTGGTTTTGTAATATTGTTTGTAATTGTGTTAACTCTCTTGCTTGAACAGCATAAGCAGGTCTAAATAAAACTCTATGAAAATTATTGTTTTCTGCAAAGTCATCATAATAAGGAGAGACATTGAAATTTGTTGCCATTTAATTCTCCTAAAACTCTACTATTAACTTTACATTCTCCGTTTGGTCTGAAGCACGGCTAATTGGTTTTCTATTTTCAATATACAGAATATCACCTGTATCTGCCGTTAATTCTGGAGTAGTATCTATTGATGTTGGTGTACCTGTTGCACTAGAAGTTGCGCCTGTAACTGTATTTGTTCCTGCAAACGCCGTGTTATTACTATTACTATCTACTCCTTGGTTAGCAAACTGTGGTTGTATATATCGTAACACTCTCGTTGAACTATTATAATCAACAACATAACCTACTGCACCAGAAGTGGATTGAGTAATTTTTTCATCTGCTTGGAATGTTCCTGCACCAGAGGCAAAAGTTATTGATTTTGTTGCGTCTAATGTTGAAGCAGTTGCTGTTGAACCTGTTGTACTATCAGTTGGGTTTCTTAACAATGCAATTCTTCTAAAATCATTTGAAGTATTAAACTCACCACTTTCACTTGTTGCAAAATCAACATTTGTCATTACGAAAAATCCACCTAATTCAGCAATACAATCTGAACCGTGTCCACCAGGAGGTGAAATTATGAAATCTATATCTGCACCAGAAGTGTTTCCTATATTTGCTGCTAAAACACTTGCATATGTATAACCAGAACCAGCAGTTGTTATTGTAACACTTGATACTGCATTACCAGAAACGACTACAGTACACTCACCACTTGAACCATCACCTCTAATTGCAACACCAGTATAAGTACCGTTTGTTCCACCTGAACCACCCGCTGTAACAAAAGCATTTTCTATTGCACCTGCCGTAGTTGAGTAATCTGTACTTTCAGTTGATACATGTATAAAGTCAGTTGACATAAAGTTTGCCTGTTCTGAACTTGATAATGTGTACATATATTTCCATTTGTATCCATCAGCAGTTGAGAACACACTAGTTGATTTGTTACCAGTTGGCTCAGTTGTTGACGCTGTGTTACCATCATTGTCAATACATTTATAAACATCAAAGGTACTATTCATTACATAGAAGTTACTATCAAACAATGTTGAAGCACCACTATTAGCAGTTATAGCATTACCTGCTGTGTTTATTTCTCCATAATCATGTCTATAATGGTCGTAAGTTGTACCAGTTGTCCAGTTTTTTCTTGGTATTGCTAGTGAAATATCTGAACTTGTTATTTTTTTCGCCGACATCAAGTCATCATACACATAATAATCTACAGAACCTACACTATCTACCGGTGTTGGTGGACTAGTGTCTGTTCCATCATTAAATGCTTGGTCGTTTGCGAATGCTTGTGGTCTACCTATTGCCAGGTAATAAGTGTCTGCGCTTTCACTAAAACTTTCTTCAAATTGTCTAGCGTTATGTATTCTAAAATCTTTTGTTATAATTGCTGGCATTTTTTTAATCCTTACTTCTATTTATAATCATTTTCCTATAACACCAAAAAGTTTGTTACCACGGTACTATCATTCGCTAATGTTCCGCCTGATTTGTTTGTTATTATATACTTGAATGAACCTGACGCCACAGTATGAACCATAATATCTACAGCAGCTGTACTTGTTGCTATAATAACTGAATTAGCAGTTACCTTATTTGAGGTTACCGTAACATCTGCTATTTCAGCATTGTCAGCAGTTGTACCGTCTAATGTTAAAGTATGTCTTATTCTACTTGCATTACTGGTAACATTACCAGAACTTGACGCCTCATCTGAAGCGGCAGCAGTACCAGATGGCGAACCACCTTCTATAACTACTGTACCACTATCGTTGGGTAAAGTTATTGTTCTATCTGCTGTAGGGTCAGTAACATTTAATACAGTTTCAAAACTGTCTGCTGTTGCACCTTCAAATGTTAATGTAGATATTGTTGCTGATATAGCAACACTACCAGGTTGAAATCTTGCATTGCCAGCGTCATATACTAACGCTTGACCGGCACTTGCGCCGTCTGTATGTACTTTTAATGTTGTAGTTGAACCTGCACCTAGAGCCGTGTATATCTCAACAAAGTTATCATTAACTTTATCTATACCTACTCTTAAAGTATCACCTGTTCCATCATTTGCTGAACTTCCAATTCCTACTGCTTGATATGTCATATGTTACTATTTATACACCTTTCTAACGAGTATTATCATCAAATTTCTTACTATTGTCATCAAAAGTTAAAGCGGCAGGACCTGCTGAACTAAAACTATCTTCTTCAAAACTAATTTCTGTTGGTATTGCAAATCTAGTACCTAGTGGTAAATCAAAATCACCTACTTGAATAGCGGCAGCACCAATAGTTGAATTACCTGTTCCAGTAAGTTTTATTGCGTGTAGAGTTGCAAGTGTAATACCACTCATACCTCCACCACCTTCTACTGCATTACCAAATGCTGTAAATGGCATATCACCAATTGTATTTAGTCTTGCACCTGCATAAACAAATCCTGTTGTTACACTAGTTGAATGAACTTGTTGACCACTATCTCTTTGTTGATTTAGTTTAAGAGTAGTCTCATGTTCTAATGTTACTGCCCTACTATTGCTAGTAAATGAAGCACTTGCTTCAATACCAAGATGTGGATTTGTTCTTTCACTTGAACCATCATCCACAGTACCAAGTTTTCTTCCAATCTTTTCTGCAAAGATAACAGATAGTATTTCGACCACTTCATCAGATTCCGTAAGACCTGAAAGTCTAGTATATCCAGTTTTCATTTTTGCATTTACTCTTGTTCTAATACTCACCTCACCTGCAAAGTAGAACCCAGCAGGATGCACGGCAGATTTTAGATAGTCTCTCCATTCTGAAATACTTTCACCTACTTTTATAATGTAAGAGTAATCTTGGTAGTATAAACTATCTTGTATCTTCTTTGTACTTTCTGAAATAAATCCATCAACACCAGAATATGCACCGTCTGTTTCTATTGCTGTACCTACTGTAGCAGTCATAGTTGCTTGTGGTGTATCAGTATTAAAGTTTCTTACTCTAGCAGTTGTACCTGAGGTATTTCCTAAAATAGTAACCTTGTCATCATAAGAGGCAGTTGGTGATGTTAATGTTATTATATTTGTATCTGTATCAAATTCTTCAAATACAGCAGAAGCAGTAACAGTATCGTCTCTTTGTATTTTACCACCTGCATTTGTACTTGAACCATCTGTACCATTTAATATAATATAATCTGTATTATCTTTTAAGATATATTCGTTAAATCTTACTCTATCGCCGGCGTCTGTACTTGAACCATCAGTACCATCTAATAATAAACTATCAGGGAAAGGACTTTCAGGTACAGCGTCAGTTACAAATTCTTCTAATGCAAATTGTCCGCCACCTAATTCATCTTCTAAAATTAAATCTCCTCTTTCAGTATCTTCTAATCTTATTTTTGCTTGTCTAAAGTCTTCTAGTAAAATTGTAAAGTCTACCTGTTCATATGGTTCTAATTCTATAAAGTCCTCACTAGAAGCAGTAATAGTTTCACCATCTGTAAACCCAGCAGAAACAGTATCTATTTGTAAATGTAATTTAGGACTAACTTCTGGTGGTGTCTCATATCTAAACCCATGGTCAACCATCTTAACTGATAATGCATTACCAACAGTTGATGAAACAGCATATAAAGTTGCACTTGAACCACCTGTACTTGTAACACTAACAGTTGGTAGTGAAAGATACCCACCACCTTTATTTGTTAATCTAATTTTTGTAATATCATTTGTTGGACTACCACCACCATTTGTGCCTGGTTCCATAACAAGTTGAAAGTCTGTACCGTCTTCTAAAATAATTACGCCATCATCATGTACATCACCTTCTAAAGTAAAACCACCGTTGACTACGGCAACAGTACCTGCAAGACCTGTACCGTCTGTAGGATTAGTTACTGAAAGGACATCACCTACTGCATAACCTGACCCACCACTTTCTACTTGTACACTATCTATTACACCATATGATACATTTTCTATTTGTCCTATTGCACCAGTACCACCTTTTTCTTTTGTAAAGGCAAAAGTTTCACCTACAGTATAATATTGACCAGGCGTTGTAACATTAACATCATCAACAACACTTTCAATATCACATGTTATAGTTACATCAGCATTTGTATTATCTGCACCTGCAAAAGTTGATTTTGTATTTTGAACTACCCTATCACCTGCATTTGTAGATGAAGTATCTGTACCATCTAGTAGTATTTCATCACCTGCATCCGTTTCAGAACTATCTGTACCATCTAATAGTATGGCGTCGCCTGCATTACTGGCAAAAGTGCCTGTAGTTGACGCTTCATTTAAAATAAAAGTTGCCACATCATGTGCTATGCCATTTAAACTTACAGTTGAAACAGTTGCACTTTCAATAACTGAACTTGCTGTATCTACTGTATCATTACCTACAATATCTGTTTGTGTAATTGTTTGACCAACCAAGTTGTTCATGTTACCATCAGAAGGTCCGTTTAATGTTGCTTTTATTATTTGTTGATTATTAAAATTACCGTCTGATATTCTAAGCATATCAACAGTTGGGTAATAAATTTCAGGTGTTTCATTAAACAAGGCACGGAAGAAAATCTCATGTCCTTTTTTTGTACCTTTTCTTTTGTAAAGGTCTATAATATTTTTTGTAAGTTGTCTTTTATCTAAACCATCTGTAAGTGTGTTAGGTATAGTTTGTAAAAATGTATTTCTAAATTCTGTAAAAAAATCATCTATAGTATTATTGACATTGGCATATTCTAATAGTTGATTGATTGTTTCATTTGGGTTTGCACGATATTTTCCTATTACACCAGTTGCACCAGAAGTACCACCAGTAATAGTTTCACCTGTTACAAATAACGAATTAGCAGTAACCCATATTTTTAAGTTGTCTGTATCTTCAGCAAGTATAGTTGCCGTTTGACCTGAAGTGGCACCAGTAATAGTTTCACCTTTACTAAACTCACCTACACTTGTTTGTTCATTAAGTATATAATCGTTTTCATTATTACCATGTTCGTCTGTGGCGTTTAAAGAAATAAATCCTTCTGTAGTTGTTTCTAATAAGATTTGGTCTGAAGCAGTTACACTTGATATTGTAATCTGAGCAGAATCCATAAACACATAATATTGTTTTACGAACTCGACCAATAAAGGATTATTAGCCTGTATGTGTGCTGGAAATTGCCTACTTATTAGTGGATTTATTTTTTTAGTAAATTTTGCCATTTACTAACTCGCATAACTTGTCGCTGTTGTATAACCTATACCTGTTGTTGTATCATAATCATCAGCAGTAACAGTAACATTTGTATTTACTTCGTCTATTGAGATAAGTTGGTTACGAACAGGAACTACATCTACTGAATTTGGTATTACAGTACATCTAATTGCCGTGCTTGTAGCACCATCTACATTACCTACACTTGTAACAAATAAACTGTTGAT
>Ga0098036_1000301_pt1 | contig 22805 bp, 30 predicted proteins | sample 4_EtaG_FD_77064 | JGI IMG/M metagenome (GOLD analysis project Ga0098036, IMG submission 77064) | Marine viral communities from the Subarctic Pacific Ocean - 4_ETSP_OMZ_AT15127 metaG | ecosystem: Environmental > Aquatic > Marine > Oceanic | place: Pacific Ocean | collected 2015-01-07 | reverse complement strand
TATTCGTATTGGTATTAGTTGAATTATTCGTTGAAGTAGAGACATTGGTGTTGTTATTGCTATTGGTGTTTGTGGCCGCAGATGTTGAATTCGTTGTATTGCTATTCGTGTTCGTGGTGTTACCCGTATACTGAGTAGTGTTGTTATTAACATTGTTTGAGCTAGTTGTGCCATCGTAAGTCGTTGTGTTCGTATTTGCGTTAGTGTTTACGTTAGTGGAATTGTTCGTGTTAATCCCAGTGTAATTCGTATTATTGGTGTTGTTATTAGTGTTGGCATTGGTATTAGTGCTGGTTGACGTATTAGTGTTAACAGAGGTATTTGAACCCGTGTAGTTTGTTGTATTGCTGTTCGTATTGGTGTTGCTACCCGTGTAAGTCGTTGTGTTTACGTTAGTATTGTCGTTTGAATTAGTATTGGTGTTCGTGTTTGTGCTAGTTGACGTATTGGTATTTGCAGACGTATTAGTATTTACGTTCGTATTGTTGTTGTTATTTGTAGACGTATTTGTAGTGGTAGACGTATTAGTAGTCGTAATATTAGTGTTCGTGTCTTGCCCGAACAGGGGGAAGCTTGCTACAGCAAAAACGATAAGCAGTAACCTTTTCATTTGTCACAACCCCCTCCTCCGCTACTTCATCACTCCGCATTCAACGCGTCTATTTGAGCCTGTAGCCTAGCTATTTCAGCTTCTTTAGGATCAACCCAGCCATCTACTTCTGTCCACGTTGTGCCATCAAAAGTGTAGCGGTTACCTTGCCAATCGGCAGGAGCGCTTACCCCAGTATGCAAGGTTGCATTGCTTGAGTTCATGTCGCCTATGTAAAAATCAGGATTAGCGTCATCGCCTACCGTGATTTTGTCAGCACCCATTGTGACGTTTTTAGCATCGTCAAACAGGTAAGGTGATCGTCCTGTGTCATTAAAAGTTATTGTCTTGCTCATCTTACGAGTCTCCGTTTAAAAGAAGTGCTGTTGTTGATATTGCTAGTCCTGCGTTTACGCTGCTACTTACAGTAGTTATGGTTCCATCGTTCTGCACGTAGTATTTAGACCCTGCGGTTAAGCTGCTTAGTCCTGTTACCGTACCGCCCTGCACAACAACCGTACCTGTAGCTGAAGTGGCTATACCTGCGTCTGCTATGCCTACGAAGTTTGTTGCAGTGAGGTTGGTTACATCAGTAGCTAATTGGTTTACGGAAACCCAATTCTTATCGTCATTTCCTGCCAACTGTCTTCCATAAAAATAGAATTTTCCATTATTAGCTCCATCAAAACACATGGCCGCATAGTTCCCTTGATTCTTAGTAGAATCAGGATTTACACGGGTTTTTGTACCCCATGTAACAGTACCTGTGCTCGTATCTATAGTGCCTGATCGAAACCATCCGTAATTGCCACTGTTTTCATTCCAAAATGTAACAAAGCTATCGTCAGACGCTTGAACTAAAATCCGCTCGTACGAACCGTAGCTAGGGTCAGCATAGTTAGCGCTCCCTACAGTTATAGTAGTAGCAGTTCCAGACCCGATAGTTAGCATTCTCGCGCAGGGGTCGCTGCCAGAAGACCCATCTTGATAAAAAGCTATCGCTCTGTCGGCTGTTTGATGAAGCCATGCCATAGATTTAGAAGTATCATTGGAACTTCCACTATTAAAAACAACCGCTGTTCCCCATGTCGGAGTATAATCAGTAGAGCTGCTTAATATCCCAACCTTGGCTTGTATTCGGTCATAAGGAGAAGTAGGGAAAGGAAGGCCATATATACCATATGTACACAATAGTTTATTTGCCGTATTTGGGTCCCAGCCTATAACCCAAGAACTAAAATAGTATGAAGCGCCAACCGAATCTATATACGTCTTTTCGTCAACACTTCCTATTGACGCACTTGCGCCTGTTCCTGTAACCAATCCCATAGCGGTGACCATAAATTTCTGCATTCCACTCGCAGCACCGTTATTCCAATTATACATATATACAAATCGGCCAGAGGTATGCGGATCGAACCAAAGACCACTTACATCACCAGCGTTCATATAAGTAGTAACAGTTGTCGCTGACCCAAGAGTAACTGTATAGTCGCTAGTTGAAGTCCCCGTTCCCGTTATTGTGTACACTTTTCCTTGAATAGTGTCCCCCGTATTTACAAACGTCACCATCCCCCTGCTACCCAACGTAGGATCATTAGCTATATTGGCTTTAGAACTAGCTACTGAATTTATTATGGTCTGAGTTCCGTGAGATATGATATTTGCGTCACTTAATTTACAAACGGCTATACAAGGGTAAAGAGAGCTGTCCGTTAAGCACTCAATATAAGTGTTGGATTCTCCAACCATTGGAACCATATTATTTACATCACTAACTGCGGGAGTTCGTACATTTGTTGCACCCCCCGGATCAATTTGTTGAACACTACCTATGGGAAAATCTTCACTTACGCTTGTTTCTGCTACCTCAGTAACCGTCCCTGTGCTATTAAGAATGACAGGTTTCTTAGTTGTAATCGTTGCCGTGGCCGTGGCTTCAATAGTTTTGCCAGAAGCACCCGCTGGAAGTAAGTCGGAAAGATTGCTCACGATTGGTACTCCAGATTAATTGAGGTTGCTGACATGGCTTTGCCTATCTTGACCGCAGGAGAAGTAGAAGTAGTGCTTATGGTTCCATCAGCCTGAACGTAATAATCTGAGCCTATAGTAAGGCTTGTTAGGCCATTGACTGCTATACCACCCTTGATCGTTACGTTACCACTGGCGGTGTCGAGGATAGCTGCATCGGAAATGCCAATGAAGTTGGTTGCGGTGAGGTTGGTAGAACTATAAGCGCCCTGAGAATAAGCACTTTCGGAATCATTTGTCGCGCTTTCCCGCCAACAAAGAACAAACCCTCCCGTATCGTTTCTGTTCATATCCACGCCGCCTTGTTCGGTGGATGTCTGATACCCTGTACCTGCTATCTCTACGATGGTTCCAAAAGTAACGGCTGTACCAGTGGTTGTAATTTTAACGGCGTGTGGAGTCGCGTTTACTGAACTACTGCCTTCTGTATGAACAGCATAATAACTGTCTGCAATGCCTGGAATAGACATAATATTATAAATATAACGCACAACAGCCCCAGCCGTATCGTCTACCGCTGTGCCCCAAGTAGCATCTGTACCCGACAATGTAGCACCAATAGCACTAATGTCCGCAGTTGCCCCATCTTTTTTGTAAGCAATAACTAATTTGTCGGCTGTATCTCCATCAAAAGCTATCCTAACGCCTTGTCCAGCGGTATTAATAGCGGCTGATAAAAAAACTTCTTCTGTTCCCGCTGTCACAGTGGTTCCAGTAATAGTCCCTGCAACAAAATAACCGTAGTAAGGAGCAGCATACTGTTCATAGGCACACGCAAATTTTCCTGCTGTCTTTTGGTCAAAAGCAATACTGAATCCGCTTCTTTCTTCGACGGTTGTACTACTCATCGCTTGTTGACTGCCTACGGTAAAGGTAGTCCCTGAATAGGTAATACCTACACAATTAACATAGCGCGTAGAACCATCGGGCGCTCCGGCCACAAACGCTTGGCTGGTGTTAGGGTCTGCCGCTAATTTAAAATATTTTGTGCCTGATCCAATGTTTAATTCTCCGGCATAAGCAGGGGTTGTCCCTGTAACAGTAATAAGCGCAATTTTGCTTTGAGTGCCGCCTGAGCTAAAAGTAACAACAAATTTACCCGTCGCATTAGGGTCTGATACAATATCGGGGTACTGAGAATTAAGGCTATTTAAAACCGTTAAAGTCCCCCACGTAATCGCCCCCGTACTTGTATTTATATCTCCAACAATTGCGTTAAAATAGTTACTAGCTCCACGAGCAACTAAAACAACTTTATCGGATGAAACGTCTATTGCCGTTTGTATGTTATGTAATTCAACGGTTCCTTCGGCTTCCGAAATTGCTCCTATGGGTATATCTTCACTGACGCTAGTTTCCACAATCGGAGCTACTTTCCCCGCCGCAGTAAGAACAACAGGTTTACCCGCAGCCCCAACTGCGCCATCAGCAACAAAGCTAACTTGTTTACCCGCTCCAGCAGGAAATAAATCGGAGAGATTTGTCATCCGGTGTAATCCTTTATATTAATTTGGGTTGCGCTAATGGCTGTGCCAATAAGCTGTCCACCATCGGAGGTGGTTATCGTGCCATCGGTTTGAACGTAGTAGTCAGAGGCAATAGTGAGGCCAGTTTGCACTTCGTTACGAGAACCCCATGTATTGATTGTTCCGGTAGCCGTGTCAGATATTGCGCCAGCAGCCACGCCCAAAAGATTAGTTGCTGTGAGGTTTGAACTACCCGTTGAATAGACAACTCCAGTACCGTAGCTTGAATTTCCCACATCTTCGTAAGCAATAACCACTTTATTAGAATTTGAATCAAAAACGGTTGCTGTTTCCTTAATGCTGGAAGTTTCAAAAACAACAGCAGTGCCAAAAGAGATTGCTGTGCCACTAACCGTCCCGTTTATTGCTGTTCCGTAATTAGAATTGCCCCCATCTTTATACGATATTATTGTTTGGTTAGCGTTTGAGTCAAAAGCAGCCGAAAACCACTCATCCCAACTCTCATCAAAAACAACAGCAGTGCCGAAAGATATAGTTGTCCCTGAGACGGTTCCTACTATTGCCGTAGCGTAGTATGAATTACCCCCATCGGAGTAAGCAATAACCACTTTGCCAGCATTTGGATCAAAAATAGTCGCTGTGAAGTATGTGCCACCAGCCTCAAACCCTACCTCGGTTCCAAAACTGATAGCCGTTCCACTAACAGTGCCAACTATTGCTGTACCTGCTGCCGATACATTATCCCCCCAAGCAATAACCACTTTGCCCGCATTTGAATCAAAGGCAGCCGATGGTCGCTTAGTAGTGCTTGCCGCGTCAAACTGTACCGCAGTTCCAAAGCTGACAGACGTACCGCTCACGGTTGCTACGATAGCTTTCATAGTCCCATCGCTGTAAGCAATAACTACCTTGTTGTTTGAAGAATCAAAAGTGCCTCCCATGTAATACGAGTTAGCGCTACTAAAAACCACAGGAGTTCCAAAACTAATACTTGTTCCCGAGACAGTACCTACTATAGCTGTTCCGTAATTTGAATTACCTTCATCTCTATAGGCAATAACAACCTTATTAGAATTTGAGTCAAAAACGGCAACCGTCCATGATGACGCTGCGGCCTCAAAAACAACCGGAGTACCATAAGAAATTGTTGTTCCACTTACAGTACCAACTACTGCCGTGCCGTGGTCGGAATTACCTTCGTCTCTATAGGCAATAACCACTTTATTAGAATCTGAGTCAAAGACTGCTGTTGTGTGATCAGCCGCCGCTGTTTCATAAACCACAGGAGTTCCTGCTGTAGAACTATCCATTCCTATCGGAGCTACTTTCCCCGCAGCAGTGAGAATGACAGGCTTGCCAGAAACTATTGTTCCATCAGCCACAAAATCCGTATTGTTCTGCCCCCCTCCGGCGGGTAACAGATCGGAGAGATTACTCATTACACACTCCAGCCAATAGTGCCATCAATGTAGGTTAAAACAATTTCAGCAAAGTTTTTATCAAACGTCAGATCGGTTGCAGAACTGGCTATATTAGAACCTGCACGACCAACCGTAAATGAAGTGGTGGCTGCTGCTCCTGTGCCATCTTTTACAGTTACCGTGTCACCAGCGCTAGGCCCAGTAGGAAGGGTAATAGTAATGCTTCCAGCCGTGACAATAATGTAGTCTCGATTAACGGCTGTATATCCCACCCCTTTTAATAAAGGAGTAATAGCACCAGACCCACCGTTAGCAAATGGCAATACACCTGTAACTCCTGTAGTTAACGGAAGTCCTGTCAGGTTAGTCGCTGTACCACTTGCTGGTGTACCAAGAACCGGAGTAACCAAAGTAGGGCTTGTAGCAAGAACTACTGCGCCTGAACCTGTAGAAGTAGTACCGCCTGTACCACCGTTGGCTACTGCCAAAGTCCCCGCCGTTGTGATTGTGCCGCTAGTGGTAATTGGGCCGCCGGAGTAAGTCAGTCCTGTTGTGCCACCCCCCACTTGAACAGAAGTTACTGTGCCTACTCCCGTTTCAGTGGGGTTTGCAAGAGCTACTGCTGCGCCCGCTCCTGCGCCGTCAGTGTAAATCCATGATTTTGCGCCTGTAGCTATAGTAACTTCAGCGCCTGAACCTTGTTTAATGGTAATAGATTGTCCACCTGTCGTAGCGTTTTCAATCATCCACATTTTACTAACTGTGTTAGGGCCAAGTGTTAAAGTACGAGTTGCTGTTAGTGAACCCGCCGAAGTAAACTTTAAATACAACGCTCTAGTACCATCTGCGGTTGCATCAGGCATTGTAAAAGTTTCATTGGAATCCGCAGCTACTTGTTTAGTGCCATAACCTAAACCGTCACCGATAAGCTCTAAATTAGCGTTGGTCGAAGTGCCCCACGTACCGTCTTCGTCCCCAGTGGTTATTTCTTTCAGTCTTAAATTATTTACATAAGTTGCCATAATTAATTCCTATGCCGCTATGTCTGTCCAATTTGGGGTTTGGGAAGGTGTTATATCTGACCATCCCGCACTTTGAGAAGGGACTATATCCCCCCATACTAATACGCTCCCTACTTCTGCTGTACCTGCAACGCCTGTTACTGCTACTGTCGCAGATGCGTCGATTGTAACTGTACCGAGATACGGGTTTCCAGCAACTCCTGTAACATTAACTTCCTGATTAACTATAGCAGTTGCTGTACCTAGTTGGGCGGTTCCTTCTACCCCTGTTACATATACATTAAACGGATACGTAACATCTACTGTTCCTATCTGCCCTGTACCTACAACTCCTGTAACTTCTTGGAACGCATCTCCAAAGACGCTTGCTACTCCAAGATGGCTAGTACCTACAAGCCCCGTAACAGAAACATCTGCGTAACCGTAAGCTACTACGCTTCCTAAAGAAGCTGTACTTGCCACTCCCGTAACATCAACCGCAAAATCAAACTCAACGCTAACCGCTCCAAGAGCACTTGTCCCTACTACCCCCGTAACAGAAACGGTATTGCCTATGTCTACTTGAAGGTAAGACTCGCCCCACCCCCCTCTGCCAAACGCGCCTACACCCCAACCTCCAGTAGTGTGTCCTGTGGCTTCAACGCCAGTTACACTAACATTGACTCCACTACCCACAGTAACAGAGGTAGTCCCTACAGCACCTGTAAGGAAAGGAAGACCGGAAGCGCCATATGGACCTGTCCCGTACTGCGCCCGTCCAAATCCAGCAAGATGGATCGTAACGTCAGACATTTAAAGCCTACGCAATACGTATTATGGCATTCGTTGCATCAGCCGTTGGCATTACAACTTTAAAGTCACCTGAACTTGAAGTCTTGTCTGCTCCAAAATCCAATACAGCAATTGCGGGATTTGTTCCTGCGTTATACAGATAAATAAGCGCACCACGGGCGGTAATAGAAGAACTTGCCCAAGTCGAATCTGCAAAATCCAAGAAAGCTGTTGTTCCCGAAGTAGTGGGGTTGGTACTGATTGTTAAGGTATTTCCCAATGCTACATACCCTGTCCCCACTACTTCGTTAGTAGCTGAGTAAGCGGTGGTAGTAGCGCCCAAAGTAGCACTGGATGTATACAGAGCTAGTTTAAATACTTGACTCGTACCACTGCTAAAATCAAAAGTTCCATCTAAAATATCTTTTTTAAATGAAGTGCACATTGCTTGTGTAATAGCCATTATTAATCTCCTAACTAGCTGGGGTTTTGACTAGGAACCCTAAATTGACCTGACCGATAAGTATCCTGGCGCATTTCATCATCACCAAGACTTCTAAGTAAAGTAAGGGCTTGCACGTACATTTTTTCATACAAAGCTACCATGTCCGCTTCTCCCTTCATAAAACGTATGGCTTCCATCAGCGCCCCATTAAGCAACGCAGAATCAAACTCTGTACCCAGCCACGTAGTACCAGCTGTAACTATAGACGGGGGGTAATATCCATAATGCAATTCAGTTGCGTAAGCAACACCAGGCGTAGGGCCTAAAATAAATGCTGTTTCATCAAAATATCCATAGTGCTTAGGTTGCCCCGTAGTAGAAGGGTTAGGATAAGCTTCACGAATAAAATTAGTATCCTTGTTTAGCAAAAAATGAGAATTACCACTAGCATCAGTAATTGCTAACGAAAACGGATACAACAAATCTGTAGGGAAAACTAAATACCTATTTCCTACAGATGTATTGCCTGATACATTTTTACGAAGAGCCGGAATTTGAACTGAATTGTAAATTTTTTGCTCCGCTTGTTGCGTGAACAAAGCGTACTGATCCGCTGTGAATGTACTTTCACATATATCAGCAATGTTAACTTTCAATTCGGTATAATTCATTACTAGCCCATCGGCCCCCTACACATAGTTCCTTTAGTAGCAGCACCTCCGCCGCGCATCTTTATACCACTGGTTTTTACATCCTTGGTTTTATAATCAGAAATATTAACCTTATTAGGCCGAACTTTATATTCACCTTTTTTAACTTTTATACTTTTGCTTTTAGCCATTATTTTACCTCTACGATTATGTCTCTACTGTAACTTGCCCTACGGCTCCTGTAGCTTCTAACGTATCTGGTGTCAACCCAAAAGGATCATCTAACCCTACTGGGTTCCACCCCCATTGGATATTTCTGCTTTGTGGATACCCCCCAAAATCAGGGCGTGGATTACGAATGGCTTGAGGATCATTAACAGGATACATTCCTAACATTAATTGTGGCTGATCAGGATTCCAGCATTCAGGACACGCTAATATAGCAGTCACTGTATTCTTCACAACTAATGGTTTAAGTTCCCTTAACCTGTACCTAAACCCACATACATCACATTCTGCAAGAGCATTACGCCCCGAAGCAAATCTATTAGTCATATAGTTACCCCGTTACCAATTTGACAAACGAGGGACTAAACGTATAGCAGCTTTTTCTCTGTCTTCTCCCGCTGCTATTCCAAATTGTTCATCATAAGCCGCTTTTAGCATAGGTAGTCTCTCAACTAATTCTGGGGCTTTCATTGCAATGTAATAGGCTAGTCCAGCAACCACTACAGGCAAAAACCGAAACGTCATATCGGGCGTTTCAACCCCGCTTCCCGCATCTTGTATCCGGCGCATTCTCCAATACTTTAAAACATAAAAAGGAGCTAACGCCGTTCCTTGGTCAGGAACAGGCCAAAGAGTAACCTGTGGGGCATCACGTAACCGATGCACCACTATTTGAATAGGGCGTGCCTGAGTAAGCTTGTTGGGGATAGAAGAATAAGTAGCAAAGCTAATACGGGAAATATTTAAATCACTTTGAGTAGCAGTAATACCATTATTAGTGCGTATAACCTGCTCCATAATGTCAATGGTGTCAGCAGGAAGATCGTAAGTGGCTGTTCCTTTTACTAAATCAATAGTTTTTTCTTCTATTGTCCACATATTAATGCCGCGATTTTGCCATTCAATCGTCATTAAGTTCATGGAACGCCTGGCAGTTTTTAGGTCATACCCAGAACGCATCTCCCGCCCGGCACGTTCCCATGCTTCTTCTGCTATTTCTGTAAACTCCAAATTGAAGTCAGTAGTACCGGAGGTAGCCATTACTCTTTACGCTCACTTTTTCTTAGACACTTTTTTCTTAGACACTTTTTTCTGAGGGGTGGTGGCTTGTACTTGGGCAGTGCCACTCACTCCGGTAGCTTTTATAGTTGTTGACGTACCACTCCCCAATGCCTTTAATTTACTTTTAGCATCCGCAAGGGTCATTGGTTCAAAAACCACAGCGTCGTGTCCCCCATCTGCATTTGAAGTACCTATTTGATGGGCCGGGACCCCATCTGCAAAGGTCCCGTTCTCAAAAATTTCTAACTTAGCCATAAATTACCCCCAGCCCTTTGTTGCAATACCCCAACCGCGTGGTGCGCTTCCTTTACGCCCAACAGTGCCACCTGAATCGTAGCGTCCTGGCGTAGGTGATGGCGATGGTGGCCTTGGCGTTGGCCTTGGCGTTGGCGTTGGCGTTGGCCTTGGCGTTGGCGTTGGCGGCGTTGACGTTGACACCGTAGGCGTTGGCCTTGGCGTTGGGGAACCCCGTCGTCTATCAGCAGCAGTTCTTAAGGTACCCCCACGCCGTTTCTTCACAACATTCTCACCCATAGCCATACGTTTGTGTTGTGGAGTACGCGGAGAAGTGGCTTGGTTACTGGCTTTCTTCGCTGTTGCTTTCTTTTTACCAGCTCCACGTTTGTCCATTGTGCCTACTGCACTGTACTTGCGCTTGCCAGAAGCTTTCTCCATCCCTTCACTTTCACTACGTCTGGACTTAAGTGATTGTTTTCCTTTGGTTTTATTCCTTGCCCCTAAAGACTCATCTAAACGGGCGTTATATCCTTGTTTTTTAACTTTACCGCCTTTTGCCATATGGCGTTTTTCGTAGTCTTTTTCTCTGTTGATACGCCGTCTTTCATCTCTAGCGTCTCTGCCTTCCGCGCCACCCATGCGTTCTTTAGGAGCAATACGGTAAACTTCATCATCAAGATTACGTAAAACTTTCTTATCATGAGCCATTCCACCACGAGCGTACCCTTTTTTTACAGCTTTACCCGGCTTATTAGCCGTACTATTAAATTTACTTGGCATGTCTTTATTCCTCTTATCTGCGTTAGCAAACTCTTGTCCTACACTCTGCGGTACTCCCGCTTTCTTAGCAAATTTAGGGTTATTAGCTACCGCTGCCATAAATTTTGCTTGTTTTTTACTTTTGCTAGGCATTACCCATAGCTCTTAGTAAGTGTCAACACTATTAAATAAGTGTCAGCAGCTGTAGCTCCTACCGTAGTAACCAGAATATCTCCTGTCTTTCCTCCACCTGCATTATTGGGAATACCAAAAGCTGAAAAGTCGATGGTGTCTTCCCAATCCTGCGGTAGGTTCAATAAAGGAACATTAGCAGTAGCATCCCATAACAGCTCTACTCCCATCCCAATATTGGAAAAAGTAATTGTCTGCAGGGTAACCCCGCTGCAAGCTGCTCCAGTTTGGGGATTAGCAGATAAAGAATCAACATCCACTAAAACAGCCGCAGATTGCCCTGTCCCATCACTAATATTAGTAAACTTAAGAATCGCGGTACGCGCACCGTCTTGTATCACTTGGCTTGTAAGCGCATCTGCCATATTAATCTCCTCAAAAGCGGGGCGAACCCCGCTAATTATTATCTACTAAGGTACAGCAGTAAAAGGAGTAGCCAGAGTGCTTGTTCCTAGCATCGTTCCCTGTACCAAATATTTATTGGCGTACACAGCCGTAATGGAAACGTAAGACCCTGCTACACCACCTGTGGTAGTTCCGTTAACAACTATTGCATTGTCAGTAGAACCATTAGGTTCCCACACATGAACAGCACCTAAACCTGCTTTACCAGCTGTTACCGAACCAATCAACAGATTAGTAGCAGTAGTCATTTTAATCGTAGTGCTAACGCCAGAAGTTCCTAGGAAAAGGAAGTTATACGTAGCCCCTACGTTATTAAGAGTGTTGGGGTCCGAACCAGGACCAGAACCAGCCCCATCTGCAGCGGCGCTAATTGTAGGCAAGATAAAAGTTAAAGTTGAGTTATTAATTAATATTAACCGACCTGCATGGTCAGCAGGGGTAAGGACAGTGCCACCTACTGCGCCATCTGCGGTAATATCAAGAACGGAATTTGGGCCTTGGGAATAAAACCCACCCAACGAACGAACTGGACCTTGGAAAGTAGTTAAAGCCATTAGAGGTTCCTCTCATGCGAGTAAATGTGCCTGTCTGCATGACGTCAGCCGAGTCTGTCAGACACTTTGGTTGTTCTCGGTAATCTTGTGGATATATAGCACGGTGTATTAAAAAACTCAATAAAAAAAGCCCACCTTAGTGGGCTTTGAAAAGCTAAGAGCTTTTACAGGGGATGGCTATGTAGCACCTGGCGAACCATATACCCCTAACGGATCGGAGACACCAAAAGAGTATCTCTCACGAGCTTTGTACCGACTATTGCCAGTATCAAAATCCGCATCCATAGAAGTAGACATAGGGGTTCGTACAAAATGCTTCAATCCATTTGGTACATCAGTCATCATGAACCACGCATTAGGATCAATCAAATAATGATTGACTGAGTAACCGCCGGGTACAGACCCGTTGTTACGCAAAGCGTTGATGTCATTATCGGCAGTACCTACTCGTAGCTCAGAATCCAGAATCCGAGTCGCTACAAATTGCAGCGCAGGGGGGATAATAAGTTTAGCAGGTTTAGCTGCGATCAAAAGACTACGTTCATCCGTCCACCCAGCAATTTGAATAATAGCCGCTTCCAAAGAAGTTTCATTCAAATCAGCACCAGTGGTAGGTCGATTACTATTAGTACCACCCGAAACTAACGGGTGTGCAGTAGAGCATAGAACTTCTCCATCGCCATAGGTAACACCAGCAGTAAAAGCATCATTTAAGATTTTTGCGCCCTTAACTTGCTTAGTGTATGCCATAGCTCTAGCCAAAGCCTTCGTATAACGTGCAGAAAGAGAGTCGTATAAGTTATCTTCAATCGCCTCTTCGGTGAGTGAAAATCCCATAGCAACCGTTTCATGCACATACCTGGCTGTCCATGCTTCTTGTGCGTTGTCATAAGCAATAGCCGCTCCTTCATCTTTCACAGGGGCTGCACTAAAACCTGACAATTTCGTTTCCTCTTCAAAGGAACGATCAGATGATTCAGATTCAAAAATATCTGCCGTTTCATCTGTGTATTTCGCGTATTCCAGACCAAATAAAGCGTTGAGGCCCGGTAATAGCTCTTTGAGTAACTGCGCTCGTGATATAGCCATTAGTTAGACCTCCTACACGCCTAGTGCGCGTTCATACTGGTGCATACCAAAATTCCACTTTACGATCACTTCAACATAAGTGTCAGCAGCCGTGGCTGTATCTGGCACAATGTCAATAATCCGTATAGGAAGAGTGTTGGTAGTCGCAGTAGTTGCGCTGATGGAAACCGCTGAATCACCTGTAATAGTTGATCCAGTACCCTGAATAAGAGCAGAGTTATTACCTATTGCAGTACGTGCAACCGAACTAATGGTGCTCGAACCTGCGGCAGTAACTGCTACTCTAAAGAGTTGATCGGGGTCATCACATACAAACGCCATTGCATCACTAGCAACCGTACCTGTAGGCCAATATTGCTTCCAGATAGGTTGGTTTTGCCCTGGGTCTGTATAGGATACTCCCAAAAAAACTCCAACAGGAGTTGCTGTAGCTGTGCCAGTATCTTTTTCAATAGTTCCGTCGTTAATTATCTTAACAACATCCCCATACAAAAGATTTGCCGCATATCCTGAGGCAATTTTAAACTTGCGTGTAGCTCCGGCAAATACCTGTCCGCCAATCAAATTGACTGGCTTCAGCCCGTATGGGGCTGATACAGTGGGATAAGCCATAATAAGCTCCTAAAAATTATCCTTTACCAAAAGAAGTCACTTTTGTTGTCCTCTCATTAAAAAGAGGCATACGCGGGTCATTCTCTCGCATTAAATTATTGTCTACGGATTGTACCTGTGCAGAAGCCTGCTGTTCATAGTACTCACTACGTTCCGCGACAAGTTCTACTGGTGCCTTACAAAGCAACAAACCCCCCATCACAATATTATCCTTGAAACGCTCATTTTCGAGCGACACAAGTTGTATTTCAGGATGATCAATAGCTTTTACAGGTTCCCAGCCTTCACGTAATTTAGAAGAAACATTGGTTGGATCAGGTTGCCCTTGGGTACTTATTCGCACCCAATGAAAAGTATATCCTTCTTCCGGAGTCGGGCTTGGCAAAACTTCAGGCCGTACCCACGCACGTTTTCTGGAACTCTTTTCCCGAGTATCTAATGCACGATCTAGTCTTTTATCAACCATTAGTTTCCTTTCCTTTTTTCAGCAGCATCATATTGAGCGTAGAGTTTTAATGGAACACCCATTCTTTTTGCAAGCGCCACTTGTGTTTTAGTAAGTTTCACCTTTTTAGGTGAAGTGCTCCGAGTTGCCGGAGCAACTACGTTGGTGGCTCGTTTTCTATCTGCAGGTTCGTTAGAACCGGAATCTTCAAATTGATCAGGGAAAGTTTCCCGCATACGCGCATCAACGCGTTGGTAATATTCATCTGGGTTTCCTTTTGCTGTAATTCCTTCCTTCTCTAACCTTTGGTGCATACCCAAAGCAAACCCAGTCATTTCTAATCCAATTCCTTGTGTATCACCAAACCATGTATTTTTTGCAGCCCATTCTTGATCTCGTGGGTCTACCCTAGGCGGTGACGCTGGAACGGCTTCTTCTTTTACTTGTACCTCATCTTTGGTCTCTTGTAAAGGAGGAAGCTTTACGCTATTTATTTTTTCCATGCGGATTTTAGCAGCGGTTAACGCTTCAGTAGCGTCCAATACCGCATCAGGTTCACCTGATTCATACGCTTCTTTATATCTTCTTTTGGCTGCATCTACTTCATTAGTTACAGTAGCCTTGGCTTGTTCCACCATAGTGGCTCTGTTTTTTAATGCAGTTCCTTGAAGTTCTTTGTTTTCTGCCGTTACTTTTTGAGCGTAACTAATGGCTTCTTCTTTTTCACGTATGGCTTTTTCCTTTACCCTACGTTCATCGTGATAGCCCTTGCTAAAATGTCTCAGCCGTTTCTTAACTTTTTCAGAATAGTTTTCCAACTCATCTTCAGTTAATTGTTCCGGAGGAGGAGAAAATTTACGGTTTTGGTCGGCTTTTGGAGTGTCATCAACTATTTCGACTTCCTCTTCTTCTACTTCCGTTTCCACTTCCGCTACAACTTTTTCCTTTTTATCTTTCTCCAGAACATTTTCACGTCCTTCCACTTCTTCCACTTCAATTTCAAATTTATCTTCCCCTTCCTCGTCATGAGGGAATTCAAATTCCACTTTTTCTATAGCCATTACTTTTTTCTCCTAAGCACGCGAAATAGCTCGCGGGTCGCTGACGACTGCCTCAATGGAATCGTCGTTCATCAAACGGTATTCTTGTTGGCCTACTTTAAATCGAGTCCCAGTATTTGCCCGAAACATTACATAGTCCCCTTGTTTACACCAAGGTTCCCCATTAAATCTTTCTTTATCCGCATACGCGTCCGCACCCATATCTACTACAATCCCAATAATAGAAAGAACATATTCTTCGTGTTTAGTAGATTCAGCTTTGGCAATACCACTTTCAAAAGTTTCTTCCACATTCGGAAGGGCAACTAACACTCTATACCCTACGGGTACAGGTATTTGAGCTTCCAGTGTTTCTTCCTTAAGGGCTGTTTCTGCATGATCGGCTTGTATTTTTTCTTGGCGCTTTACTTCCAAGGCTGTCATTTCAGTCATCATTATCGTCCATATAATTACGCGAAAGGTCATTTACTTCTCGTAATGCAACTCTTAGACCCCGAACCAAGCCGCATACTCCTCGGTATTCCGAATAGTCTTTAACATCCCCACTGCATAAATGCTCTTCAGCAGCTTGTACTTCTACTGTTATTTTATCTCGTAACACCTCAAAAACGGTTTTAGCCATTATTTTTCCTCAGTAACTTTTTCAGCTTTAGCCAACTCTAATAAAGTTTTAGCTGCATCAATATCGGCCTTTTGGTCTGCTTGCGCTACCTGTGCGTCTATTCGTGCTCCTTCTTTAGCTGCGTCTATAAGCACTTTCTTCTTATCAAGATCAACTCGTTCCTGCGCAAGGGCAATATCTGCAGCGTCTTTTTCCTTAAGTCGTTGCTCCCCTTGGGTTTTAAGAGCCATTTCAGCTTGCTTAAGCTGCACAATTGGGTCTTGTGCCTGTTCTTGTGCTTGCTGCTGTGCTATTTCCCCTTCATGACGTTGGGTTAACTGCGTACCTGCATCTGCCATAAGTTTAGACAGTTGGACTTCCATATCCTGAGGTAGTGGTTCATTAGGCGGTGGTAAAGTAACCCCCAATTTTTCTTGCATTTGCTGACGGTATAAAAAGCCTAAATGTTCTGCCATATGTGCTTGCATAGCAGACCCCATCTGACTTGCCATTGGGCTTTCCCCAATTTGTTGCGCAATCATAGGATCAGCCATAAAAGCCTGGTGGGCAGTAAGGTGGGCTTGGTGGTCTTGGTTAATAAAAGCTTGTATAGGGGTCCCTATCAACACATTCATGTTTTCACTAACAGGATCAAGAGGCTCCATATCTTCAAGCCCCCCTGGGACCAACTTATCCGCGTTCTTCACTCCCAAAATTTCAATCATCTGTCGGTGTAACTGCGGAAGGTCATATATTTCAGGTGCCCCTTGCGCCATTTGTAAAACAGCTTGATATTGCACCACTCTCTGCGCCATCGTGGTGCTGTTAGGATCACTAACCGGAATTACTTCGACAGTCGCATAATCAGCCTGACGTGCACGAGGGGCAGCTCGATCAGGTGTATACTCATACTCTTGCGGTGCATACTCAGCAATAATCCCACGAAGTAACTTAAATTCTTGACGCATTGCATAGTGCACTCGCGCCTGTACTGCAGCCATCGGCTTTAAGGTACGTTCAAGTAGCGCTAAGGTTGTTCCAACAGGTGCATTAGCACTCATGTCAGAAATATTCATATCGCTGATAGCACCTAATCTACGGCCTTCTTCTGTAATCTGGTTTAACAACGCCAGTAAGGTTTGGCTAGGTTCCTTATAAGGAAGCGGCATAATATTGTCGCGGATGGCTCCACTAGGGATATCCACATCTCGAAACTCGCCAGGACCAATAGGAGTGTCGTCCCCTTGGACCCTAAATCCTCGTGCTTTAAGTCCCCCAGGAAGATTACTTAAAGTCCCTGCGTCAACTAATTGACGAATAAGAGAAGTACCTGCACGAGCATAGCCGCCAATAATATGAATTAAACCAAGACCATAGAAACCAAAACCTGGGACATACGCATAATGGACAAAATGTTGGCGCTTTAAGCACAAAGGGTCGTCAGGGTCCCAATTACGCCGCAACCCCAATACTTTGCCTGTACCTCGTTCAATAGTAATTACATAAGGCTTAGCTATTTCAAAAAAACCTATGCCACTATTGGTACTCTTTTGCTCTATTACAAAACGATTTTCGCCGCTGGCGGTGGTTTCGATAACTAAATCAGCATGTATTTCATAAAGGCTGTAGCGGTCATCATCCGTAAGAGAATAGCCTCCTTCTTGAGCTTTCTTCTCTTCTACGTCCGTATGAAAAACTTGAGGGTCCCCTAAGTCTACAGCACAATAAAACCCTGCGGCTTGGAGTTTAAGTAACTCGTTTTTAGTTTTTCGCATTTCATGGGTTACACGCTCTGCTGTCTCTAATGTCGAGGCCCCATAAGGTACAATCATGTCCTCTGCAGGAATAAAAATAGCTACTTGCCTACCTAAATTAGGATCAAAATACACCTTTTTAAATGCAGACCCTGCCAAGCCAAGACTGTAAAGCAAACGTTCATGCTCAGGGCGGTACTCCACCATGACATCAGTAAGCTCATAATTCATATCCGTTTTTACACGGTCTGCTGCATCTTCTTTATCTTGTGTAATTTCCCCTAATATTTGTGTTTTAACAGGGCCAGCCGCCGGGAATGTTTCAGACATACCCTCCGCCTGAAACCGAATCGCTGCTTCTGCCAAAACCGTAGAGTAAACCCCACACGCATTTTCCCAAGGTTCAGTACGTTCCTCATACTTAAAACCCAATACCTCTAACCCCTTAACAAAGGTGTCAGCCCATTCTTTTCGGCTACCTACGTCCGCTGCTACCAACCCCAACAACTCGCTAGATATGGCTTGAAGTTGTGTATCATCCAAATATTCAGCAAGATTTGCATCAAAAGAGGCTTGCGCTAAGTCCCCAGGCATCCCTGAATCAGGAACAATAGTTATTTCCATGCTCCCGTCATCCAACGTAACCATCTCTGGATTAAGGATGCCAATTTCTAATTCTTGTCCTTCTTCTTCTTCTTCCGCAGGCTCTAATATGCCATCGGGAGCAGAGTACAGCCCCTTTTCGATTGCCATTGTTATATTCCTTATTTTTTCCTAAAGCCCCGCAACGTCTTAGCTAAGTTAGCTTGTCGTTTAGTGGTGGGGCTTTTAGACTTAGCCAATTTGTTTAATTCCTTCCCGCTGATTTTCTGTCCTTTTTTAACCCCTGCTTTACTACGCAAACTACCAGGGTTCTTAATTGCTTTCTTAATCCAATTTTTGTTTTTTGATCGGGCCATTAGTAATACCCTCCGTGCCTGTTTTGTTTAAAGTAGCGGATTTCATCCTCTTCATCGGACGGAAGCCGAATAAATCCACCTTTTCGGAATCGCATTAGGGCCAATGAAACTGAATCCACATAGTCATCATGCTCCCCCGCTGGAAAGCTTGCAACCTCGTCAATAACTTCATCCGCCCAATGACGATTGGGAGTCCACACCATTCCAGAAGCAAAAAGATCAGACACAGCATTTAACCGTGTGATTTTATCGTTACCTTTTACTGGCGTAAACTCTTGTACAGGTATTCCCATAGCTCGCATTTCATAAATAAGGGGTGCACCGGACGCTTTTTTCTCAATAATGCACGAATCCGGGTCCCATTCTTGGTACTGTTCAATAGCCACTTGTTTTAAACGCGGAAATTCCATTCTTTCGCGGAATGCGTTCAACAACATAATGTTAGCTTGCTCTACCCCTGCTGCATCAGGCTTATAAAACACCCCCCAGGTAGTTAATGCCGAATAATCGGCCCGACTTGTCTTTTCAAACGCGGTATCCCACGCCATAAGTACAAAATCGCACGCTGGTGGGTCTTCTTCTTCCCAAATTTGCCACCACTCCCGTTTTACGATGGCTGAAGCCTCAGATGTGGGGTTTTGCTGGTACTGCGCCATCCATTTAGTGTTGGGTAGTTCTTCTTTTAGAGCCGCCAGCTCCTCTGGAGGCCAAAATTCAGGCCATAACGGGTTACCGGAAGGCATAATTGCAGGAAATTCAATAACTTCCCACTCTTCACCCCCTCTTTGGGCTGCTGCTTTGAGTACTTGAGCTGTTAAATCTCGCATACTCCACCGTGTCATGACGATAACGATAGCCCCACCTGGCTGCAGTCTCTGCCTTGGCCCTGAGGTGTACCATTCGTAGGTCTTATCGTAAATATCAGGGTTTATTTCAGCTAACGCTGCTTCCTGTTCCGAGTGTGGGTCATCAATAATGAGCAAATCCGCACCTTTACCAGTAACCGCCCCGCCTACCCCAATGGCAAAGTAGTCTCCCCCCTTGTTTGTAGCCCATCTGCCTGCCGCTTTAGAGTCAGTTTGGAGTGCAACCCCTGGAAAAATGTCCGTGTACAACTCTTTATCTACCAAGTTTCTAACTTTACGACCAAACCCTACGGCAAGTTCTGCGGTATGGGAGGTTTGAATTACTTTTTTATGCGGGAATTTGCCCAGAAACCAAGCCGGAAGCAGGTAACTAGCGAACTCGCTTTTAGTATGGCGAGGGGGCATATTAATAATCAACCTTTTACACTCCCCGTTGGCAACGCGCTCAAACGCTGCACCCATACGAGCATGGTGTCTACCACCAATAAAGCTAGGCCATGTTTCAGTAACGAACTTTAAAAAACGGGTTTGGGATGTTTGACGGGTTTTAAGCTTGTCCAAATGTTCAAGCTCGGCCAACAGTTTTTCTCTTTCTGCTACCGACAGCAAAGGAAGAACAGTAGGGATGTCCTTTAAGGTAATGTTTTCTAAAGGATTAGTCATAGTTGTGCTAACGTCTCTTGCGAGCGGCGGGGCATAAAATGACAAAAAACATTAACAAACCTGTCCCCTTTAAATGGTACAGGCCTGCCGTGCTTTAAAAGCGCACTTTCATAAAACACTATGTCCCCCGGCTTTAAAACTAACGAATGGTTTTTTCCTGCATGGTCCTCAATTTCCAAAGGCCAATCCACGTTACTTTGCTGCTCAATATTTAAAATTGCCCCAATAATATGGGTTTCTTCCCTGTCTCTATGTGGTTCCAAAACGGCCCCGCGTGTATAAACCCGCAACCCGTAAACATAAGTGGGAAAAAGAAGTACTCCTGCCCATTCTTCAGCTTTGGGTTTAAGCTCCTCTTGTATCTCCTTGCGCAATTCCTCTGACAACTCTACAGTTTCACTAGCGGGGTCCCCAGCCATATTATGAACAAACCCCCCTTCAACATGCTCCAGCTTGGCATTTGGCAAATTGCGGCTATAAAACTTTTGGACTTTTAAAAGCAATTCAGGATCAGCTTTTTCTTTAATAAATCCTTCTTCTGTGTAAACCGGAATTGTCTTATGTTTTTCCTTAAACGCGGCGATGGTCTGCTCCAGCTCGCTACTTTCTGCCGTACACGCCTCCATGTAAATGGAATAAATCAGTTCAAGACTACAGCCTCGATCAATATTAACCTTAACCCATTCTTTCCATTCCTCATTCAGCGGCTGCGAATTCATCCGACTCCTCTTCTGCTACCCCTAGCTCTTCGTCCAGATTTAGATTAATAGGAGTAATATCAATGACTTCCGCATTAAGCAAACGTTTAACCCGCTCCTTGATTGCTTTCTCCAGGTCATCAGGATTCTGATAATTTATAGTCACTTCGCTGCGAGAAGTGAATAGCCCTATATCGCTGTGCTTTCCTAACAATTCCAAGGCCCTAAGCTCATACTTCACATCCCCACAATCCGCTATCTCCATGAGTTTATGGGTAATTGCAGACCGGGCTTCGGCGGTATCTAGTGCAAGTTGGGTGCCGTAGGAACGCAGAAAGGAAGCTGCAGCAAATGCAGTGCTTTGTTTTTCAAGGTTTTTTGGTTTTTTTGCCTGAGCTACGGCTTCAATAAGTTCTTTTTCCCGCGCCGCATTTTCGGGAGTTACTTCTAAAGGTGCCCCTAACTCGGCTTTAAGTTCTGCCGTATTCCCGGCAACAGCTATTTCTTCAAGTAAGGTGGGGACAACATCATCAGAAGTGTCATAAGGAACGGAATGCTCCTTAGTAGGTTCAACTTTCACTACAGCCATTGCAGGTATATCCGTGGATTACCGATTGGCGCGAGTGTAGCAGATATTGGGGGTGGTGCAAACGAAACAGGGACTCCAAAGGGGGGTGTTTCTATATATGGGGGTGGGGGGTAATAGAAAGTTACACATACTTCGATGGGGGTACCCCTTTAAGCTTTGGTGCCTGGGAGAGCCTAAACGCACAAATTCCTAATCTAACGTGCAAATTAGTAAGTAGTAAGGCGGCCTCTCGTTTCCTCAAGTCTGGTCGGGTGCCCCATATGGGGGTTATCTAACATTGTTAGTTTTTTAATGTAACACGTTTTGTCTATTGTATTTGTGTCACGTTTTGCTAAGATTATCACATCTAGCCGATCAGGCCGTTTCAGGTCCAGACCCTAGATACTACATGAGGATAACGGACAATGGATACTTCAATCCCATTTGATGTTAAATCTGTAAGCAAGATTACGGAAGTAATGAGTGACGAGGCGATTGCTAAGTCTAGCATTGCGTCACTTACTTCCCTACTTGCTACCGTTGATAACGTAGTCGGTCAGCTGACTCACGTTGTCAATACTAATCTGGTCATCAAGTTTGATCAGATTATGCCAAGCGAATTCGGTAACGAGCGCGCATGGTACAGCCTTAATACTAAGGCTCTCACTGGCGATGATTCTGAATTCGCTAAGACGTGGCGCTCTTGCAAGTCCCAGTTTATGGACCAACGCAAGGCCGATGGCTCTGCTAATCCATCCGTTGACTTTAAGCGCTTATGTGCCAAGGGTCAAAAGCTTGCAGCCGATGCTGATCTAGCTGTACGCATGGCGAATGGCGAGGTAATAGTTGCGGATGATGGCGAGCAATCGTCTGACAACGTAGGCGGCCAGACTGAGCGCACCTTCCGCGTTCGATTACGTCAGGACCTTGATGCGCTTATCAAGGCCTACAACCGCGGCATGGAAAAGGAATCTGAAGACGATTCGTTTGAACATGTTTCTGAGGCTGATCGAGTGGTCATGGCCGAAGTAATCGTCCAGTTTGACACACTGGATAAACTCTAACCGATAACCGAGCTTGCCACGGATGGCGAGCACTAGGACTCAATATGTCACACTGGAGAATAAGAGAAAGGCAATCGAGGCGCGAGGCTGAATATTGGCTCCGCGCTCTTTTCTTTTTAGTTGGAGTATTTGCGGTTGCTGCAGTACTGGCAATCAGTCACCTAGTTGCTACTTGGGACATAATCGAGGCTGAGCAAGCCGAGAATCTATGCGCTGAGATGGTAAAAACTTTTGAGCAATCGGGCGGTGAATTTGGCTGGCCGAATTGCGACCACTTAGGACGATAACCATGACAATATTACCCGCATACGGCCGCGACTATAAAAGTCAAAAGGCTGCACTAGCAGACTGGAACAATGGCTTAGACTTTAAATGTGCTATTACAGGTAGTTATCTATCCAAGCGTGACAACATTACTGATGTCTGGATTAGATACTGCAAACAAACAAAGAAAGTCAAAGCTAGTTAATAAGTAGCAGTTTTTAAGGCCCCAGTTTTCTGGGGCTTTTTTTTGTCTGGAGAAAACGTGTTGCTATAGCTATCTAACATTGTTAGTTACCTTAGCCTATGAT